>JAEEGJ010003828.1_pt1 | contig 54465 bp, 53 predicted proteins | sample 8958761 | NCBI WGS metagenome assembly JAEEGJ01 (sample SAMN16246546, study PRJNA631951) | gut metagenome | biome: gut microbiome; feature: rumen; material: RS-attached | host: Bos | place: Iran: Karaj | collected 2018-10
ATCCGCCCATCAAGGAGATTACCGACCTGTTCTCCGGTATGTGCCAGAGCCGTGTAGTTTGGGGTGGTGATGCTACCATTGCTGAAATCCGTCAGTCTCCTCTGCAGCCTCGTGCAAATGAGGTGAACTTTGCTGACCGTTACAGCTTCTCTGTATTGAATGCAGATTCATTCCTGGCTGCAGATGATCAAGACAAGGTGGTACAGAATTTCTATAACGACACCTATTTCTCAGACCAGAATGCTTGTACGGCTCCGAGAATCATCGTTTGGGTAGGAGAGAAGAAGGCTGCAGCTAAGGAGCTGTTCTGGAAAAAAGTTGTTGAGTATGCCCAAGAGCATTACAACATTGCACCTGTACAGACCATTGGTAAGATCAATGCTTTGTATAAGGCTGCTGCCAATCTGAAGCTGGGTAAGGTGACTGTTGAACAACCGTTGTTGACCCGTATTCAGGTGGACAGTTTGAGACCTGTACTGATGGATTACCGTTTCAACAGTGGTTTCTTCTATGAGTATGATGCCAAGTCGTTGGCCGACCTATTGCCTATTGCAACCATCAAGAGCCAGACGGTCACTTATTTTGGCCTCACCCGTGAGGAGATTATTAAGTTTGTGAATGAAGACCATCCACAGGGTGTGGATAGGTTTGTACCACTGGGCAAGTCTATGGACTTCACCCTTGTTTGGGATGGTTATGATTTGATTACCACATTAAGTAGAATTGTAAATATCATATAAAATATGGCTAATAAGCGTATATACTTGTGTCTTGCGCACATGAGCGATGATGGTTTAGAGCAGAAGTACATTCAAGAAGCATTTGATACCAACTGGGTGGTTCCCCTTGGACCGAATGTGAATGGGTTTGAAGCTGACCTCGAAGCATTTTGTGGTCAAAATAAACGGGTTGTTGCTTTGAGTTCAGGAACGGCGGCAGTACATCTAAGCTTACAGGCTTGTGGTGTAGGTCCTGGCGATGAAGTCTGTGTGCAGAGTTTTACTTTCTGCGCTTCATCACATCCGATTACCTATTTGGGAGCAACACCAGTGTTCATTGACTCCGAGAAAGACACTTGGAATATGGATCCTGAGTTGTTAGAGAAAGCTATCCTTGACCGCAAAGAGAAAACAGGAAAGTACCCGAAAGCCATTGTTCCGGTGGCACTCTATGGTATGCCATATAAGATTGACGAGATTATGGCCATTGCAGATAAGTATGGAATCCCCGTTATTGAGGATGCAGCTGAGGGATTTGGCTCCAGATTTAATGGTCAAGTGCTTGGTACTTTTGGTAAGTATGGCGTACTTAGTTTCAATGGTAATAAGATGATTACTACATCTGGTGGTGGTGCTCTGATTACAGAAAATGAGGATGAGTGGCGTGAAATCATGATGTACGCAACTCAGTATCGTGAGAGCTATCCATACTACCAGCACGAAAAGATTGGGTATAATTACCGTATGAGTAATATATGTGCGGGTATTGGCCGTGGTCAAATGACCGTACTGAATGAACATATTGCCCATCACAAGCATGTGCAAGCTTTGTATGAAGAGTTGCTGAAGGATGTGAGGGGGGTGACCGTACATAGCCAGCCTGCAACTGGAGAGTATGATTCGAATTATTGGTTATGTACGATAACCATAGATCCAGATGTTAAAATTAAAGGTCAAGAGAATGCATATAAGACCATAGTAAAGGGTGCTGTTGGGGGGGCAGCTGGAGTTATACATGTTGCAGACAGTGCGACAACAGATTGCCAACCCAATGACAACGTAGAGGCGCTGCGTGTCTTTATGGATCAAGCAGGAATCGAAGCAAGACCTGTATGGAAACCTATGCACAAACAGCCCGTGTATAAGAATGCTCCTGCATATGTAAATGGTGTTTCTGAGGCTGTGTTTAAGGTGGGTATGTGTTTGCCCGCAGGTCCTTATGTGAGTGATGAGGATGTCAATTTTATCGTTGACACAATAAAAGAAGCAATAATAAAATAAAAAATATCTACACAGATGAAAGGTATAGTCTTAGCTGGCGGATCCGGTACCCGTCTTTACCCCATAACAAAGGGTGTGAGCAAGCAGCTGCTCCCGATTTATGACAAGCCAATGATTTATTATCCTATTTCTGTTCTTATGTTGGCGGGAATTAGGGATATACTCATTATAAGCACTCCGTACGATCTCCCTGGATTCAAGCGCTTGCTTGGAGATGGTTCTGACTATGGCGTACATTTCGAGTATGCGGAACAGCCTTCACCGGATGGCTTGGCACAAGCATTCATCATTGGTGAAAAATTCATTGGTAATGATAACGCTTGCCTTGTATTGGGTGACAACATTTTTTATGGAGCTGGTTTTACTGGATTGCTGAGTAAAGCAGTCGAGGATGCAGAAAAGAACTCCAAGGCTACTGTGTTTGGTTACTGGGTGAATGACCCAGAACGATACGGTGTCGCAGAGTTTGATAAGGATGGTAATTGCTTGAGCATTGAAGAGAAGCCCAAGAATCCCAAGAGCAATTATGCTGTGGTAGGATTGTATTTCTATCCGAACAGAGTTGTGGATGTGGCAAAGCATATCAAGCCCTCTGCTCGTGGCGAATTTGAAATAACCACGGTGAATCAGGAATTCCTCAAAGATGGAGAACTTAAGGTTCAAGTCTTTGGCCGTGGATTTGCATGGCTTGATACTGGCACTCATGATTCATTAAGTGAGGCTTCTACCTTTGTGGAAGTAATAGAAAAACGTCAAGGTTTGAAGGTCGCATGTTTGGAAGCTGTCGCATACCGCAAGGGTTGGATAACAGAAGAGAGAATGCGTGAACTTGCTCAACCTATGCTGAAGAATCAGTATGGACAATACTTATTGCAAGTAATTGAAGAGAAGAAACGTGAAGTTGATGCTGATACATTTAGAATTATTAAATAAGCGAGATATATGAAGACGATAGCAATTACTGGCGCATCAGGTTTTATTGGCCAGCACCTTTTAAAGCATTATCTGGATGAGGGAGCAAAAGTGATAGCTTTTGTTCCTGATCCTGAGACTTTGGAACCGTACGCCTGTGCGAACCTTGAAGTAGTCAAAGCTTTCTTTGAGGATTTTGGGCGTTTGTCAGAAATGACTAAAACTCGCGACATTGATATATTCTATTATCTGTCATGGGGCGGTTATGGTAAGGCAACGAATGATTATGCAGCACAACAGCAGAACATTCTTCCTATCTGCAATGCCGTGAATGAGGCCTCTAAAATAGGATGCAAACGTTTCTTGTTTAGCACCTCTTTCTCTGAATATATGATTAGCGAGCACGAGGCATTAAGCCACAATGCAGGTGCTCATTGTAACGTGTATGGTGCGGCAAAGCAAGCTGCACGTGTTCTCGCACATGCAACGGCTGCTCAGAAGGGTGTGCCCTTCCTGTGTGTGGCGTTTGCTAACACCTTTGGAGTAGGCGACCGTTCTCACCGTTCAACCAACCTCTTTGTTCATAAGCTCCTTAAAGGTGAGGCTCTTGACCTTACAGAAGGTATCCATCTTTATGATTGGAACTACATAGAAGATACCCTTGCTGGTCTTGTATTGGCTGGTGAGAAGGGTAAAGAAGATGCAGTGTATTACATTGGTAGTGACCGTCGTCGTCCGTTGAAGGACATTGTCGGTGAAGTGCGTGATATCCTTGCTCCTGGTGTTGAGATCCGCTTGGGAACCTATAAAGAGGACTTCCATGTGGATTATACCAGTGTGGATGTAACCAGACTGTATCGTGACACCGGCTATCAGCCTAAATGGGATTTCAAAGAGGCTGTCTTGAAGACTGCTGAATGGGTTAAAACTTTAGATTGGGAATAATGGCATACAAAAAGATAGAAACTAAGTTGCCTGGGGTGGTAATATTAGAGCCTCAGGTTTTTGGAGACCATCGTGGATGGTTTATGGAGTCATGGTCACAAAAAAACATGGAAGATATCGGTATTGATGTCAACTTTGTGCAGGATAATCAGAGTTTTACAGCAAAGAAGGGAACACTTCGTGGTATTCATTACCAGCAGAATCCTATGGCACAAGCCAAGTTGGTACGTGTAGTTCGTGGTGCTGTGGTGGATATTGCTGTAGATATTCGCAAAGGGTCACCTACTTATGGACAGTGGACTGCCGTTGAGTTATCTGCGGAGAATAAGCGCCAGTTTTATTTGCCTCAAGGTTTTGGACATGCTTTTCTGACATTAACGAACGATGTCGAATTCTGCTATAAGTGTGACAATCTTTATAGCAAAGAGTGCGACCGCAATATTCGTTGGGATGATCCGGATATTAATGTGGATTGGAAGGCATTAGGACTAGAATTAGAAGCGCCAATGCTAAGTGAGAAGGATGCTGCCGCTCCTCTGCTATCAGAAAGTGATTGTAATTTTAAATACGAAGGTTAGGATGCAAAACATTATCATAACTGGAGGTGCTGGTTTTATAGGCAGTCATGTAGTACGACTTTTTGTGAAAAAGTATCCGCAGTATAACATCTACAATGTTGATAAGCTCACCTATGCGGGTAATCTCGCAAATCTGAAGGATATCGAGGATAAGCCCAATTATCATTTTATCAAGGCTGATATCTGCGACTTTGAGTTTATGCTTGATATTATGCAGCGTGACCACGTGGATGGCATTATTCATCTTGCAGCAGAAAGCCATGTTGACCGCTCCATTAAGGACCCCTTCACCTTTGCCCAGACTAATGTGATGGGCACGTTGAGTTTGCTCCAAGCTGCAAAAGCTTATTGGGAGTCTCTTCCTGAGAAGTATGAGGGTAAACGCTTCTATCACATCAGTACCGATGAGGTGTATGGCGCATTGCAGATGACGCACCCAGAAGGTATAGAGCCTCCATTTACAACTAAGGCATCCAGCGGAAAACATCACCTCGCTTATGGAGAAGAGTTCTTTACTGAAGAATTGAAATATCAACCTCATAGCCCTTATAGTGCTGCCAAGGCCAGCAGTGATCACTTTGTTCGTGCTTTCCATGATACTTTTGGTATGCCAACTATTGTCACAAATTGTAGTAATAATTATGGTCCTTACCAGTTTCCCGAGAAATTGATTCCTCTGTTTATCAACAACATCCGTCATCGTAAGCCACTGCCCGTCTATGGCAAGGGTGAGAATGTCCGTGACTGGTTGTATGTTGAGGATCATGCAAGGGCTATTGATGTCATTTTCCATAATGGTAAGATTGCTGAAACGTATAATATTGGTGGTTTCAACGAATGGAAGAATATTGATATTATTAAGGTCCTTATCAATACTGTTGACCGCTTGCTTGGACGTCCAGAAGATGCAGACATGGATTTGATAACCTATGTAACTGATCGAGCTGGACATGACCTTCGCTATGCAATTGATTCCACCAAACTCCAAAAGGAACTTGGATGGGAGCCAAGCCTCCAGTTCGAAGAGGGTATTGAGAAGACCGTGAAATGGTATCTCGATAATCAAGAATGGTTGGATAATGTTACTTCTGGAGACTATTTGAAATATTATCAGGACATGTACGCAGGGCGCTAATATTGAGCAAATGATAGTTGAAGATGTTAAAATAATAGAGCTCCCGAAGTTCCTTGATGCAAGAGGGAATCTCTCTTTCGCTGAGAATTACCAGCAGATACCTTTTGAAATAAAAAGGACATACTGGATATATGATGTCCCTGGGGGAGAGGACCGTGGAGGGCATGCATTTCGGGAGAATCAGGAAGTTGTTATTGCTCTTTCTGGGGCATTCGATGTGGTTGTGGAAGATGGAATAAATAAAAAAACGTTTACATTGAATCGCTCATACTATGGGTTATATATCCCTAAAGGTTTGTGGCGTACAATGGAGAATTTCTCTACTAATTCGTTTGCTTTGGAGTTTGGCTCTGTAGCTTATTCTGCGGAAGACTACATTCGTGACTATGGTGAATTCTTAAAACTGAAGAAAGATGGCAAAATTTAACGTTGAAGATTGCAGAATTATAGAATTGGATAAACACCATAGCGACAGAAAGGGTAACTTAACCGTAGTAGAGAATGGTGAAACACTACCATTTGATGTAAAAAGAGTGTATTACCTATATGATGTCCCGGGCGGCGAGTCAAGAGGTTCTCATGCTCATAGGGAATTGGAACAGTTAATAGTAGCAGCCTCTGGCTCTTTTACAGTGGTAATGGATGATGGTATTAATAAAAAGAGTTTCTTCTTGAATAGACCGTATCAGGGCCTTTATGTAAAGCCAGGACTATGGCGAGATTTGGAGGATTTCTCTTCTGGAGCTGTGTGTATGGTGCTAGCTAGTGAGATTTATCAGAAGGAAGATTATATCAGAGATTATGGCGAGTTTCTGGAATTCAGGAACGAATGAGAGAACAGATAGCGGAATATGTGATATCGCTATATAGAGACATACCGATGGCAGTATATGAAGGATTGCTGTCGGTATTGTGTCTTGGAACGGTTGTAATTATTGCCTGTTATGGATTCGAACGTGGATGGAGGGGGATTGCAGGACTGATATTGACAGAATACATTTTCTTGGTCTATTGTTCGACGGTGTTCTTTCGAATTGTTAAGGGCGTGAGAGAATATTACTATACACCTTTCTGGAGTTACGATAAACCTGAATTACGGATAGAAAATGTTATGAATGTGGTGGTGTTTGTGCCTGTAGGATTGTTACTTGGGTGTGCTATCAGAGGCTAGAATTGGCGGAAGGTGTTGTTGATAGGTGGTTGCTTATCTGTATTCATAGAGTTACTTCAGTTGGTATTACAGAAAGGATTATCGGAAATAGATGATGTGATGCATAATGCATTTGGATGTGTGATAGGGTATGGAGTGTATCGGATGGTTTATGGCTTAAAGTAAAATGTTAATGAAAATGAGAAATATAGTTTTATTGATAATATTGTTATTGTTTGTTGGAAAGGTAAATGTCTTTTCTCAACTCACGACTGTTGGGGCTGATTCCGAAAGGATTGCTGAATTTAAAAAGACGATTGGTTTGGACACGACGGTCCCTGATTTCGATACGAAGAAGATCGATGCGAAGGTCATGGGATCAAGACTGGCCAATCTCCTAAACTATCTCCTTGAAAACTACAATCAGGATACTTATGAACTTCAGATAGCCCAGATATTGGGTGAGCAAAATGAGAGCTTGCGGCATTTGTACTATAAGATAAAGAAAATGAAGCTGGCAAATGCCTCCAAGCAAGACGATATCATTACAATTTTAATGAATGTATGGCCAGATAAAAACAAGGCTGATGTGAATCAGGCAGATATGGTGTTCCGATTTGTAGATGGAGTCTCTGATGACCGAACTACAAACGCTCTCTTTTCCTATATGAGCCGTTATGTAGATGCACAAGAGGCATTAGGCGAAACTCTACATGATTCGAAAGCGATTGTAACCAATTCTATTTGGAGTAACTGGTTCGGACAGTTGGGTATTGATATGTCACTACAGAATCCCTACGGCTGTAATTTTTTGCATGTATTCCCTAATGGGAAATCGTTCGGAATAGACGGAGCATTAGGTAAGTGGTTTACGCCAGAATACGGAGTCAGAGGAAAACTGAACCTAGAAAATGCATTCTTCCAGAGTGATCATGCTGAATGGGTGAAGAATTTTGATAAGGGATACATTACAGTAACTGGCGATTTTCTGATAAACCTTCAAAACTTCTTTGGAGATTATAAACGTGACAGGACATGGACGTTGACGCTGTATCCAAGGGCTGGTGCTTTTATTAATTTGAATTCGGGAAAAGGTTCTCCGATATTGGGTTTAGGCATTGGCAATACGTTTCGATTAAATAATAAGTGGGGTATCTATACAGATATCGCATATAATGCGGTTACAAGTGTGAATGGTGTTGGCACGGATACTGGTTCCGGGAGCAACGGCTATTTCACAATCGATGTTGGCATGCAATTGAATCTGGGTAAGCAGGGGTTCCATCGGGTTTCTGAACGTGATATGCATCATAAGAACGCAGTGGTCTTGAACTCCTTCTGGGATAACTGGTTTATGCAGGTAGGTTTGGGTATGTCGCTGTTGAATCCTCATGGTAATAATTTTATGAATGTGTTTCCCAATGGTGCTACAGTTGGAGTAAACATGGGCTTTGGGAAATGGTTCACGCCGGAATTTGGTACTCGTGTGGGTTTCAATTGGCAGAATGGTATTATTGGGAATAATCGTCTGAGCTGGCTAGATCAGGAAGGTAATCCGGGCAGTAATTACAGAGGTGGTGGATATATAGCCGCCTACGTGGACGCATTACTGAATTTGCATCATTTGTTTGGCGGGTATGATAAGAATCGTCTCTGGAATGCGATGTTTTTAATTAGAGCAGGATTGGACAGTAATCTGGAAGGATCAACAGGTTCGCCATTAGTTGGTATAGGTTCAGAGCAGACATTTAAGTTAAGTGACCGAATAAAGTTGTTTGCAGATGTTGCTTATCAAGTGACTTCAAGCGAATTTATGAATGGAAAGAGTACGGACAGAGGAACTGGATCTGGTAGCAATGGCTGGTTTGACCTGAATGTCGGCGTACAGTATGAATTCGGACGGAATACTTGGGATAAACCAGGCGAGAAGCGCACTGCATCACATTGGGAAGGTAGTCATAATTGGCCTCGTTTCATATTTAATACTGGCGCGTCGGTGATTGTGGCCTATGGTGTGAAGACGGTGCTCAAGAAGGCGATTAAGGAGGAAAGGCCTGACCATTCTGATAATAAGTCGTTTCCGTCAGGACATGCTTCGATGGCGTTCGCAGCGGCGAGGTCGATTGATAAGGAGTTTCGTCGAGAGAGTATTTGGATTCCGATAGCGGGATATGCGGCGGCGACGGCTATTGGCGTGGAGAGAGTGGTTAGTGACAGGCATCATTGGTATGATGTGGTGGCTGGGGCTGGGATTGGTTTCGGCGCTGCAGAGTTGACGTGGTGGCTGAGTGATTTGATGTTTGGCAAGGGGAGTAATGTGGCTGTCGGGAGTTCTGGGAATACCCTCGACGTTGCAGTGACATGGTAATGATGATGAAGTTCCTAAAAGCTCTCTGGCAAATCTGCTTATTCATCTTCGTGCCACAATGGGGAAGACACCATGAATAACGAAAGGCTGATGCAAATAGTGCATCAGCCTTCCGTCATTTTATACCCCAAACGCCGCCCGTAGCAACTCGTACCGGTCCCTCAACTCCAAGCTCGTATACCGGAACACCGCATCCGAACCTGCCCGATGCAATCCTGCGGCGTAATAATTGATCTGAACCTTGTTGAGCATGTCGATGTGCGTCTTCCTTGCCAGTTTCGAGGTGGCGACTTCGAACAATGGCCGGTACTCATTATCTCTCGTCTCGGGGCAATATATGCTCACCGGCCTCGTGATGCCGCAAATTTCCAGCAACCGGCGCAGGGCTTTGTTATACCGCTGCTTCTCATACTTCAGATTCGGGTCCACAAACTTCAGCCCTGTCCTCTGGATAATCTCCAGCGCAGGCTCGATCAGGGGCGTGATCACCTCACTATTGACGCGCTGAGTCTTCATCGTCTTCATCGGGATATAATGGACATACGGGATGCCATCTTCCGACACACTCACTTTCTTGGGCGATAGTCGCAACAGGTCGCTGATCCTGCAACCAATCGCGCAATTCAACACAAACAGATCTTTCACCCATTGTAACTCCTCAGGCACCTCCGTCGCCATCACCTGTTTGAGCTCCTCAGTCTTCAGATAGATCGGGGCATCATACATCACATGCATGATAATACGCCGCTTCTCCACCGAAATTGATCGGAAAGGGGAGCGGCGTATTTCGTCTGTGTTCTCAAGCTCTTCGAAGAAGGCCTGTAGCAACTTCAGGTCATGGACTGCTGTCGACTCTTTCATGCGCTTCTGGGGCGGTCGATGGCCTGACCCTCGAGGATACAACCCTGGATACAGCTTTACGTACTTGTACTCGTCGAAGATGAACTGTCGGAATTCGAGCAGCTTGTCGGTCGAGAATTCACAAACCGTCATCGATGGCCTGCCAGTGATGATGAGAAATCGATTCAACTTGGCGGCCTTGCCCAAGGCGACTGCATAGCGGCCATCCCCCATCACCCCATCGCGGTGGGCCTCATCGATATATCGAAGGAACCGAGGATAAAGCGCCTCAGGTTTCTTTCCCGAAAGAAACGAAAATAAGTGAAAAAGAATTCCAGGAGCGGACCCTGGAACATTGTGACGCATCGTTGTTGTTTCCATGTTTTTCTTTATAATAACGGCTGGTGCGTCGGTTTTATTGTGTCATTTGGGGATGTATGCCCCATCTTTGGCTTCGAGAATCGTACTTGGTTCGTGGACGATGACCGAGTGCCATGCGCCTTTGGGTACTTGTATACCATATTGACCTTCGCGGGGACAGACTCTGATGCGGGCTATCTCTTGAAAATTGCTCTCATCCGCAGCCGTTTCGCCATTGTGGATGGGACCACCTGCATCCATATTGGGCAGCTCCTCATAAAACACCCAATCCAGACACCCTTCGATACAAATCACCGTCTCCGACGTCTTCAAATGGCGATGGATGGGGACATGCGTGCCGGGTTCCAAGGCATTGAGCATGCGCTGGGAAGTATCCTCGGGGGATGTCCTGAGGTCGAAGTTCTGACGAAGGCGAGGGGAGGCCTGCGCCTTTTGGTGTAATGCCTCGAGCAATTCCTTGTTTATCAGTTGTACATCCATAATGCTATTTCTTCAGCGAAGCCAAATATTCCTCGTGCAGATGATAATATTTCATCATAAATAATAGGTACACACCCCCTATCATCACACTTGACAAGACTAAATAAATCCAGTGTGATAGTTGGTTATCTGGAATGACAAAGATAGCGATCAACGAGATTACCATTTGCAGAACCATATAAATACTGCTTACTACCACATGCGGCATCTTCAGTTCATTCGCCATCAATTGATAGGCGTGTTTGCGATGCGCCTCGCCCAAGTTTTCATGTAGCATGATGCGATGGAAGATAGTCATCATACCATCTGCGCCATAAACTAAGTAGAGTACAATCCAGGTGATGTCACCAGTGACATACATCAGCCTTCCGATACAAAATACCAATATCAACGCCATACCGATGCTGCCTACATCCCCTGCAAAACACTTTGCTTTTTGGCGGAAATTGAAGAAACAGAAAACCAAGACTGATAGAAGAATTACTATCAACATCGTTTCATCGATAAATCCAGCTCCATTTTTCACTTTCAACTCCTCGTTTTTTATGGCGAGTGGTATCAAAACTGCTATTGAGTAGCCGCCTGTAATACCATTGATACCGTCCATAAAGTTAAAGATATTTGTCCCTGCCACAGCGACAATCAGTGCGAATGGTAAGATCAACCACATATTCCATTGTAATATACCGATCTCCTGAAACACCAATAACATCGCTACGAAATGCGCAACCAGTCTGATAGAATCTGGTAACGAGTGTATATCATCCACAAAACTCAATCCTGCAGCCAAGGTTACACCTGCTAACATCCATGGATACTCGAATCCATACACCGCCGACCATAACCACAAAGCAATGGTAAATATGATTCCTCCGCCACGTAATACAATTCTCTTGTGCGAACTCCGCTCGTTCGGTTTATCAATGATGTTAAACCGATCTGCAATCTTAAAATAACATACTTCCAACACGAAAAGCAGTGCCAAAATCAAAATGTAAGTCTGCATATTTTTATATTAGAAATTCACCGCCACATCCAAAGTATTACCAGAAGCCCCAATGGCAACGTACCTATTATGCTTTGCTAACAAAATGTCACTCAACCACCAGGTGAGTTCAGCTGAGCCAATACCGATAGCTGCGCCTGCAGCTACATCATACCAGTGATGATGCTTGTTTGCTACACGTTCTACGCCAATGGCCGTAGCTGCAGCATAGCCCGCAATGGGAATCCAGATACAGTCTTTCCTAAACTCCTTGTCAATCGACCTCGCAGCCGCAAACGCCATCGAAGCGTGTCCGGATGGAAATGATTTATTATCAGAATGATCGGGGCGATCTTCTTTAACAACCTTCTTAAGAATTGTCTTTGCGCCAAAGGCCACCACTACCGATGCACCAGTATTGACGATAAAGCGAGGCCAGTTATGGCCACCGACTATATGCGACGATGCACGTATCTCTTTAGGCCTATTCCACCCAACAACTTGCCCCAGCTCATACTGGACTCCGACGTTAATATCGAACCAACCATTATGAGATAATCCCTTATCATCTTTCCCTGCATATTTCCCATCTAAGAATCCACCTGTTGTCACATGGTATGTCAAATCAGCAAAAAGTTTTAGTCGATTATTAATAGCATATGTTTGTTCTGTACCTACTCCTAACATAGAACTCTCCTTATTGCTCGATGCAAAGTTCATGGCTAGTCCCATCCTTGGATATACAATGGCATTCCATCTGCGAGTATTATCATATCCACCAAAGATATTATGAAGATTAAATAAAAAATCTACATATAGGGATGCAAAGCCATGCTCTTTATAATTTTTCTTTTGACCATCTGCAGAGTCCAAATAAGTGGCACGCTTGTTTGGGATAAGGCCATTTTGCCAATTGAGTCCACCTCGAATGCCAGCTTCTGGAGAAAACCATTTCCCGACACCGAGATTTATGCCGAATGTATTACCATTCGGAAACACATCTGAAAAGCTTGTCCCGTATGGTTTGATAAGCGACATACCTACACCAGCCTGCAAAAACCAATTATCCCACAAATGATTCAAGCAGACTCCATCATCCTTCTGACAAGCCTCGCCAATTCGTTTCCATTTCTGAGCATGATTCTTTCTTTGCAAATCATATTGCACACCAATATTAACTTCTGCAAAACTATTCCCACCATGATCTGTACCAGAGTAGGATCCATTAATACTTGCAACAAAATGATAGCCAGCATCAATAAATAGGCTCCATTTGTCATTTAAACGATAAGTATTCATAATACCCACGCCTAATAAAGGGCAGCCTTTGCTTGTACCAATATCCCACCATCCGCCTGCCCGTGGGGCGATTATTAACTCCCATTTTCTATCTGGCTTATAACCACCTATAAGATTATGCATATTAAACTGCACATCCCACACAAAATTTAAGAATCCCCCTTGTCGATGATTTTCACCTGGAACGCCGTATGGTGCCAACCATGTATTATGGTCGTTAGGCAGAATACCATTATTCCATACGACCTTAAAACGTCCTCCAAATTCAGGAGAAAACCATTTGCCCACAGCAACATTCATGCCAAATGACTTACCATTGGGAAACACATCTTTCATACTATGTCCTTTGGGGAATAGTAAATTCATATCTACGCCTATCTGTCCATACCAGTTATCCCATAAAGAGTTTGTTATAACTGCACTCGAGTCCGCTGCGGACACATGCTCCTGTGCCTTTGAAAGGCATGTTCCTCCACAGAATATCAGAAGTAAAACGAAAGTACGTAACAACATAAGATATAAACCATAAAAGAACTTACTCATTGAACGACATGATTGTCTTAGTGAGACCATCTCTGGCCCGGACTGGCAGTTGTTCTATATCGAGCGCACGCTTTATCTTTGCATTCGAGGAAACATAATTCTCTGTTAATTTCTGCAACCTCTCAGGATTCAAGGGCAAATGAAGAATGCCACCCAATTTAGCAACAGCTTCCATAAATCCACAGGGGATCCTCCAAATATGGGCCTTTTTACCTAATGCCTCACAAATAATCTCTATCAGTTCATTTGTGGATACAGCCTCATCATCGTTGATATTGTAGATGCCTGGTTCCACATTCTTCGTTAATAAGCCATCGATTATATAGCACAAATTATCAATAGATGTAAACGTGCGTTTATTCTCGAATGCTCCCAATGGCCAAGGTATACCCTTCTTCACCACGCCATAAAGTAGATTCAGATTTCCCTTATTTCCAGGGCCATGAATCATGCAAGGCCTGAGAATATAAGTCTGCTTTTGCTGATCATGAGGAAATTCTAATCTGTGAGCATCCGAATCAGCCACCTTATTAATTATATATCTTTCTGCAGCAATCTTACTTTCTCCGTATGGCCCTTTAGGTGATGGAATAACATTTTCATCCACATATTCACCTTCAACTCTGTCTGCAGCAGCTTTCACCGAGCTAAAAAAGATGAATTTCTTTGCTGATGACTTCATAAAATAATCATATATTGTTTTTGTCAACTCTGTATTCACTTGGAAATACACATCAGCTTTAGCTTGATTCTTCGTGTCATGAGCCTTCCCTGCCAGATGGATGATGACGTCTACATCTGGTATGAGTCCTGTATTAAGGTCTTCCCATGAATACGTTTTGATTATGCCCTCTTTCTCTGGTGCGATAATATCAATTCCATAGATTTCATTTGTGGTAGCTAAAAATGCCACCAAATTGCTTCCCACAAATCCATGAACGCCAGTAATAAGTATCTTCATTGCTTATTCTCCTATCAATTCTTTAACCAGATCTGCATACATACCAGTCACTCTTTCTTTCGTGTATTTTGCCTGTATCTCTGCAAGACCATTCTTACCCATCTCTTTTAATTCTTCCTTTGTAATACCTCTTAACCATGAGACCATTTCATTTACCTTCGCATCAAAGTCCCTCTCTTTAATCAGTTTGGCGCATCCCTTATCCTTCAAGAAGTTCACGATAGGTGTATTTTCGCCAGAAAGGATCAACATCGGACGTTCACAAGCCATAATGGTATAGACCTTTGACGGAAATCCGTCACCGTCCATCTCTGGTGCCATAAAAATAAACGAAGCATCAGAATATGAAAGGATGGATGGCATCAATTCACGAGGCTGATAAGGTAGCAAGTGAAGTTTTTCTAAACCACGTTTCTGTATTTCTTCCTCTACATAAGCCCTCTTTGCGCCTTCCCCAATTACGACATACTCAACATTTAAATCACGTGTTCTATCTGCCAATTCAATCAATGGCTCCCAAGATTGTGCATGACCAATATTGCCAGCGTACAATAGTTTAATGCTATCAGTCTGGGGGAATAACTTGCTATCCAGTTTCCATTTCCATTCAACTTCTTGATAAAGTTCAGTATCTACAAAGTTGGGAATAATATGAAGTTTACTCTGATCCTTGAAACGAGGAGCAATGGTATTGTGAAACACCTTGTCGATCGTGGTGACAGCATCTGAGCCATTATAAACCTTCCTTTCCATCCAGCTTAGGGACTTCAACGTGATGCCTCCTTTCAGTTTCAGTATATCAGGATAAATTTCTTGAACATTATATACCACCTTGCAACCTTTTAACTTGGCTAACCCAAGATTAAGGAATCCAAGTGTCAAAGGCGGAGATGGTGAGAGTATCAAATCCACGTGACGGATTGTAAGCCCAATAAAGAAGGATACAATGTGCCAGTAAATAAATCCCAAGAGTCTTAATGCAGTGCTTTTAAACTTTTTCTGCGGCACGTGCAGTACCGTCATACCATTGAATTTACTCACTTTACAAAAACCCCATACTTTCCACCGCATGGGCTGCTTCTCTACTTGTTCCGGCACAATATTGAAGTGTGGCGTTGTTGTCAGTACCACGACTTCATATCCTCTCTCTTGCAAGCGCAAGGCAATATCATTATATATATATGCCGTTGAAACACCATCAGGGCTGAAAATTAATGTGTGTATTAATACTCTCTTCATGTTTCTATGTATTCGACTACTCATGATAAACACCTGCCGTAGTTAGTTCAAGCTCACTTGGTGCCGTAATAAGTACAGCTCTTAATCTACCATAAAACACAAACATACTACCTCCAGCAGCCGCATGAGCACCAGCCTCTTGAATGACCTGCTTCAGGTCTTTGATGCCACCAGCTCCACCTATAGCAGTTACAGGAACCTTCACAGCATCCGCAATCATCTTGACCAGTTTCAGGTCATAGCCTTGCATCATACCGTCACGATCAATGCTGTTGATAATGATTTCACCGCATCCCATCTGCTCTGCCTCAATAGCCAAATCGCGAGGATACTTGTCTATTACCTGCTGACCGTCACAAATCACACATTTGTACTCGCCATCAATCAATTTAGCATCAATAGAGGCCACAATGCTCTGGCTACCATACAGCCGTACAGCCTCGCGTACCATATCGGGATTCGTAATCAGAGAGGTATTAATAACCACCTTTTCATAGCCTATGGCCAAAAGCTTATGAACTTGTTCAATGGTAGTCACACCTCCGCCACAGCTCAGCGGCATAAAAGCTTCGCTGGCTATGTCCTTCAATAACTCAAAGTCAGGCTCACGATGACTCTTGGTGGCACCAATATCCAAAATAGCCAGTTCATCAATGCCTTTGCGGTTGAAAATTTTGACGGCATTCACCACATCACCCAGGTAGGTGCGCTCTCTGAACTGCACTGTCTTGATGCAGTCACGGTCGTCTATTAACAAGACGGGTATAATTCTTGGTCTTGTAAACATACTAGCACCTCCTTATAAAGTTATCAAGCAGGGCCATACCAAAGTCATGACTCTTCTCAGGGTGAAACTGTACGCCATAGATATTATCCCGCACTACGGCACAAGCGAACTCATAGCCATAGTCGCAAGTCATCAGTACATTCTCCTTACTGTCACACTTGGCGTGATAGGAGTGTACAAAGTAATAACGTTGTCTTCCTGTCATGCCCTCCAGTAATGGACTCTTCTGTTGAAACTCCACAATATCCCATCCCATGTGAGGAACACGCAGATTGGTGCCATCTAACTGGAAGCGGACAGACTCAAAGGGAATCAGATTCAATCCTTCCAGACTCCCCTCCTCACTCTTCCTTCCAAGCAGCTGCATACCTAAGCAAATACCCAGAATTGGTTTCTTTTCCTGCAAGGCTTGTTCCTTGATGAAATCCACCAATCCAGTTTCCGTCAGCTTTGACATACCGGCATCAAATGCGCCTACACCGGGAAGTATGATTCTGTCTGCTTGTGCTATCTTATCTTTATCTGCTGTGATGACTGACTTTTCACCAATCACCTTCAGCATATTGGCAATCGAACCCAGATTGCCCAATCCGTAATCTACTATCGCTACCATCTTACTATCTGATATTACGGTTTTCAATTCCAAACAACCTACTGAAGAAAACACCCATCTTCAACAACCACAGAGAATTTTTATAATCCTCCGGTGTCTTATTGGGTCTTGCAATAATCTCTTCAAACTCTTCAGTAGTTACGCCAAGCTTCTTAGCAATGTATGCTTTATCAAGCTTTGCTTGTTCTGGGTCGTAAGGTGGTTGCTTTAGTATCTTTAATGCTTCGTCACGGGTCATTGTACCAGCCAGTATCTCGTTGCTCAATACATTCTTTCTAGTGTCAAAGCCAAACTTATGGGGCATATAATAACCCTCAAAGAAGCGGGTAAACACATTCTCATAATGCTTGTTGGCGTATTTGGTCCAGCCGTATTTCTCATGAAGCAAGTCCTCAGCCTTGGCTTTGTCATACACCACATAATCCAAGGGATATACACGGGTCATGCCATAGAATAGCTTGTAAATAATCTTATACTTCAGAATGCCACAGGTAGGATAAGTCTTCAATTCCCGTTGCCCAAACTTCTTATGAATATCCAAAGCCATCCGCAGGTCGTTCATGTGAATCCACTGCATAGGCGGACGTATAAATTCCGTTGCACTGTTGGAACCCGTCAATACATACTTGATATGATGCTTTACGGCATAATTGTATAGTGCAGAGAAAATGGCATGATCTTGCGGGAAATCCTGGGAAGATATGGAGGCTTTGAAGAAGGATAGCTGCAAGTCTGCCATTTCTTTCCAGTTAATCACCTTTGTGTACATATCCAATTCAAGTCCCTTGACAATCTTCTCGATATTCTCTACCGCCACATTCAGGTTCCAACCAGTATCCACAACAAATACCAGCGGACGTAAATGCATAATCTTTTTGGCAATGTATGCCAAGTAGCTGCTGTCAGCACCACCACTTAAACCAAGGATGCAGTCGTAATCGTGTCCCTTACCAGCCTTGCGTATCTTTGCCGCCAGTTTCTCCAGTTCATCAAACCTATTCTCCTGAGGTTTCCAGTAGGGTTTGATGTTGTGCTCAAAATTCCGGCAGTGGTCACAGACACCATGTTCGTCGAAGGTAATCTTCGAGTCTGTGGTGTCCATCACACATTGTGTGCAACGCTGGTAGGGTCTTTCACCCCTCTTCATTTACTTCCTGATACGCTTCTCAATTCCTAACCATTCATAGAGTCGGATACCAAAGTTATACAACTTCTCCTGACTCTTAAACTTCTCTGTGCATTTGGGCATTTCAAAGAACTTCTGCAATTCTTCCTCAGAGATCTCAAGGCGTTTTGCCACCTCTTTGAACATAGCCAGTCCTTCCTCCTCAGTTACGGGCGGCTGCTCCAGAATCTTCAAGGCCTCTTCGCGGGTCATCTGTCCAGTCACGACAAGGCTGGAAAGCTGTGCACGACGGATGTCATGACCAAAGCGCTTAGGCATCCAGTAACCTTCCAGGAACTTGGTCAGCAGGTCCTCAAAATGCTTCTGCCCATAAGGTTCATAGCCATACTCCTTGACCAGCGTATCCACCATCTGCTTCTTGGTGAATTCTACAAGGTTCAGGGGTTTCAAGGTCTTTACACCCAATACATAAGGAATCCAGAACTTGTGTTTGAAACCGCTGGTGAAGGTATAGTTCTTAATGGGAATGCTACAATACTTCTTGATCACATCTTTCAAATAAGTACCATCACCAGTAGGACCGCCATCACTTGTCCATGAAACTGGATCTGCCACAATCTCCGTGCAGATGTTGTAACCGTTCATGATGTACTTCACACCCAGTTCACGGGAGAAACGGTCAATCAATGCAATGAAAGCATGATCCTGGGGCGCATCCAGCATTTCCATACCGGTGCGGAACCAGGCCAGCTGCATTTCGCGTAACTCATTCCAATCCATTATCTCAATATGGAGTTCCACACCAAGTCCTTTGCAAACCTTACGGATATTTTCTTCTGCCACGGGCAGATTCCAGCCACAGTCAATATGGAACACGAAAGGACGAAGCCCCCATTCCTTCACGGCTAGGTGAAGCATATAAGTAGAATCCAATCCACCACTTAAACCAAGTATACAGTCATACTTCTTACCTTCTCCACTCTTCTTAATCTTTGCTATTAACTCCTGAAGCTCAGTTTCGTGACCTTTACCATGATTCCAGTCTGGGAGAATACGCTCTTCATACTCCCTACAACGCTTGCAGACTCCATGTTCATCAAACTGGATGTCTGAATCTGTGGTATCCATCACGCAACGTGAGCATACCTGATACTTTCTTTCACTCATAAATATATACTTTTTTTGTTATTAATGTTTTATACCTCCGGACCTGCCACTAAAAAGCTAAAACAGGGGGTTTCCTTCGGTTAGTTTATTTTACAACTTCAGTCAACTTTTGATAAAAAGCTCCACGTCTTAACGCCAAGACAGATGATTCATACTCCAAAGCAGTATTATACATCAACTGTGCATTATCCAGGTATTTCTGTTTGTTTGATGCGAGTTCCATAATTCTTTGAGTCATGCCATCGACATCATAACTATCAAAGACACTCTCTGACGGTAATAACTCAGGTATTCCACCTACATTAGATGCCACACACGGTACGGCAATCGCCATTGCTTCAATTAACACTTTGGGCAAACCTTCACTCTTAGAGGGGAACAGAAAGAAGTCGCTATCAAGCAGCAATTCATGCAGCTGTTTCTTGTCAATAAAGCCAAGAAAAGTTGCTTTTATTCCATTCTCTGTTGCCTTATTCTTATAATAATCCACGTCGGGTCCATCTCCAGCAAATACTAATTCAACATTCTTACCTTGTTGTTTTAAACGAGCTGAAACATCAATAACTTCTTGGTGCCCTTTGATATTACCTGAAATTACATTTGCCACATGAACTATCTTTAAGGGTAATGACTTATCCTCAAAGAAATCATGCTTCAAAAGTTTATCAGAGAAGAATTCCTTCTTTAACTCTATGCTTGAATAGTGCGTGTTGTTCTCCTTGGATGGATTTAACTCATACAGCTTCTGTTGGCTATATTTGGTCACAAAGGCTATGGCACTTGCTTTTTTACAATAATGCTTTTGAGCAAAATGCATTATTATAGCCTGAATCTTTTGCAATCCGGCATAACCTTTATACATCTCATAAGGGTTAGCTACCACCTCGAGCCAGTAAGGGGTTCTCTTCGGCAGTTTTCTAAGAGTGATAAAACCAACTAAAGATGGCGCTCTTACCAAAGCAACATCGCAATTTTTAACGGCTTTACCTATTTTAGAAGAGATCTTGCTATAGTGTTTGAATAATTCATTAATTGATGTAAAAAAAGGCACGTCAATATAGTGAACATTCTCCCAAGGCAGCAATTTGTTATGCATATCAAGATGATTCGCATCAACATGCTTAATACGAGAAATCAATTTGATATTCTCAAAGTTGTCCGCATACCTCTTTACAATGTCATAACCGACATTGTCACCATAGAATTTACCATCTGCCTCAAAAATATACTCGTCAATAGAAATCGCTATTTCCATACTCGTTAACTAAACTTCAACAATTATTAAGTAAAAAGCCTTATTCAGACTTTTTGATAGGTAATCTAATCAGTTTGCCGAGTTCGTAATCCCATTTTCCTCCAAAGGGCTGAAATCCCCCCCAATCAAAAAAAGTAAATTCAGCAAAATAAATATGGTGGTTTACATCAAAAAAATCTATACGAACAAAAGGAACTCCTTTTGAGAGTTTGGCCGCCAATTCTTTCATTTGTTCAAATTCTGCTGGTTTTTCCATCTCAGGTTGAAGTCTGGGGAATCCGTGATCAATAGGTACAGGATTAAAGTCCATGTCATAGAAGTTTTCATAAACATGTTCTCCCTTATTTGTACAGTACATATAAGTTGGGACACCATCAAAACACCACCATTTATAATCGCGTAATTCACTCCCCATACCATCATCCAGATATTTATCAGCAATAATCTTTTTGGGGATATCTCTATATTGCTTATCCCTTCCAGGCTTGAAATAATCTTCTTTTAAGCCCTTTGCGATATTTTTTCTTACTTGCTCTATATCAATTTTAGACTTGTCCTTACAAATACACCTTCCATTACCAGAATTATGCGTACATTTAAGTACAAATTGATTGGGAAGCACATCAAAATCAATATCATCAGCATTTTCCCATACACCAAGGCAAGGTACTACATACTCTTCTCCTATCAAATCAGCCACAAATTTTTTAACGGCATATTTATCTGCCATAGTAGCATAAACCGGCCTATGACCATGAAGTTTAAGCCACTGCATTTTTTCGTTGAATGTTTTTGGATTATTCAAATCTAATTTATAGCCATTATATAGTTTAAAAACAGTTTTTAAATATGTCTCATCATCAAACAGGCCATTTAAATAGTTTGACACGATAAACCTTATGACTTTTCTCACAAAAATACCCATATCCATTAACTATTTAGCGTTAATCATTTTAATAATTAATATGTATTTTCTTTATAGTCTTCCGTCAACAATGTTTCTATCCAACGTGCACTTCACATCGAAGATAACGTGTTTCTCCTTCAACAGAGCAGGCACATCCAGTCCGTCAAATTTCTTGTGAGCCACAGCAGCAATAGCAGCATCAAACTTCTCTGAAGGAAGCTCATTCACCACCTTGATACCATATTCATGCTCCACAATGGCAGGATTTGCCCAAGGATCATATACAGTAATATTCAGGTTGTACTCCTTCAGTGCCTTATAGATGTCAATTACCTTAGTATTACGTACATCCGGGCAGTTCTCCTTGAAAGTGAAGCCAAGGATGATGATGTTACTATTCAATACCTGAATGCCTTTCTTCAACATCAGCTTAATGGTCTCAGTAGCCACATACTCACCCATACCATCGTTCATACGACGACCGGCAAGGATAATCTCAGGATTGTAACCATGACGCTGTGCGCATTGTGCCAGATAGTACGGGTCAACGCCAATGCAGTGACCACCTACCAGTCCAGGACGGAAAGGAAGGAAGTTCCACTTGGTACCAGCAGCTTCCAGAACATCAAGGGTATCAATACCCATTTTGTTGAAGATCTTAGAGAGTTCGTTTACGAAAGCGATGTTGATATCTCGCTGGCTGTTCTCGATAACCTTGGCAGCTTCTGCTACCTTGATAGTAGGAGCAAGGTGGGTTCCAGCGGTAATCACTGAGGAGTAAACCTCATTGATGTATTTACCAATCTCAGGGGTAGAGCCAGAGGTGACTTTCTTAATGTGCTCTACGGTATGCTGCTTATCACCCGGGTTGATACGCTCAGGGCTGTAGCCACCATAGAAGTCCACATTCATCTTAAGACCACTGACCTTCTCAACTACGGGAATGCACTCATCTTCAGTAACACCAGGATAAACAGTAGATTCATATACCACCACATCACCTTTGCTAATGACTTTACCAACAGTAGTCGAAGCTCCGACCAACGGAGTGAGGTCAGGATTGTTGTCAGCATCAACGGGAGTAGGAACAGCCACAATGTAGAAATTGCAATCCTTAATCTTTTCAATGTCACTGGTGCAGATGAATCCACGATTTTTGATGGCATCCTGGAGAATGTCATCAGCTACTTCCAGTGTAGCATCGTGACCAGCCATCAAAGCGTCACAACGCTTCTGGTTCATGTCAAAACCCACAGTGGGGTACTTTGTGGAAAACAAGCGAGCCAGAGGCAGGCCAACGTAACCGAGACCGATTACACAAATTTTAGTATCCTTCATTGTTATAAACTTTTATAATTCAATTACAAATTCGCTTTATACCAATCAATGGCTTCTGCAAGACCTTTCGCGAAGTCATACTGCGGATCATAGCCCAACATACGCTTTGCCTTGCTGATGTCAGCATTGCTATGCTTGATATCACCAGGACGGTCAGGACCAAAGTGAGGTTCAATATTCTTACCCAGGGCTTTGGTAAGGTTATAGTAAATATCGATCAGATATTCACGTCCACCATAAGCCACATTGAAGGCTTCACCACTGGCCTCATCAGGTGCCAAGCATGCTTTGAGGTTGGCCTCAATGACGTTCTCAATATAGGTAAAGTCACGGCTCTGCTTACCATCACCATTGATAGTGGGCTGCTCGTCATTAATCAGCATTTTGATGAACTTGGGGATCACTGCAGCATAAGCACCATTCGGATCTTGACGACGGCCAAACACATTGAAATAACGAAGGCCAATGGTCTTGAGGCCATAGTGCTTTGTGTATTGTTTAGCCCACTCTTCATCTGCACGTTTGGTAAGTGCATAAGGCGAAAGAAGGTTACCTTCTACACCTTCCTGCTTGGGCAGATGCGCCTCGTCACCATACACAGAGCTAGATGAAGCATAGACAAAGGTCTTTACACCCTTCTGACGAGCTGCTTCCATCATGTTCAACGTGCCCTGGATGTTGTTGGCGCAATAGAACAACGGCATCTCAATAGAGCGAGGAACACTACCCCATGCAGCCTCATTTAGCACATAGTCAACACCTTCACATGCCTTCATACATGTATCAAGGTCTTTGATATCGCCCTTGATAAACTCGTAGTTTGGATTATCCTTGAATAAATCCACATTGGCTTGTTTACCAGTGCTGAGGTCATCAAGACAACGAACTCGATAACCCATTTTTAGGATTGCCTCACATAGGTTAGAACCTATAAAACCAGCTCCACCCGTTACAAGGAATATACTATCCTTCGGGAAATGTAAATCTTTATAATTCATATTATAAATTAAGCATTTATATTCTTATATATCAAATCCAAGCATTTTTCTGTAGCATGACCATAAGCTTGAACATACTTTGACTTAAACTCATGGACCTTCGCCATAATTTCATCCTTATTACCATTCTTGATGTAGTTAATAAGTTCATCTTCGTCCATATGGCCACCTGGTAATGCATCTCTTACATCAAAATAGAGGCCTCTTGTCCTATTGTAGTCTTCATAATCATACGCATAACAAAACATGGGTTTGTCCTGAATACCAAACTCCGCAGTTATACCAGAATAGTCTGATATAAGCACATCTGCAGCTATCATTAAATCCGTGTTCTCCGGATATGAGCTCATATCTATTACAAATTCTGATGAGCTATCAACTTTAACTTTACAAGCGAACACCGGATGTGCTCTAAACCATACAATATATTCATCAGATAATACACTTTCCCATTTTTTAAAATCAATTGGTACAGGCCTATCTGTAAGAATACCTTCCCTATATGTTGGTGCATACAAAATCACCTTCTTACCGGCAGGGACACCAAATTTTTGGCGAAGCTTTAATCTATACTCCTCCGTATAGTTTGCTAACACATCATTTTTGGGGAATCCTATTAACACAGAGTTATCTTCTTTTCCTTTTAAATTATCTCGTTCAAACTCACTCTGAACAAGAAATGCATCACTCATGGTTACTTTTTTGGGCAAGAAAGTTGTTTTAGCATCTACATCTGTCCATCCTAATTTAGGAATGTTACCATGTGCTGTATTTAAATAAAAGGTGTGTTTGCTTTTGAAATTAAGTCCCCGCTCTATATAAACATTGGTTATCCAGCATTTTGCTTTCATTGCCGTAATAAAATAGGCTAATGAATCAATCTTCACCCTATTTTCAATTAGCGGGAACTTAGAAGGATCACGAAATGCCCATACAAGTTTATAATCTTTAAATCGAGGGTCAATTAACATAGCCTGATGAATGCACCTCGGACTGTCGTTATAATATCTTCCGCCATAAGATACAAACAAGATTAACTTGTCATCTGCGGCAGCAAACAACTTCAAAAATTTCAACACTCCACTCATTGTGTAATAATACAATGAGTAGACAATTCTATTATTCTTTACTAAATCTATTAATAATTCCTTCATCTTAATTATATTGAATGGCAGTCAATTCAAACTGGTTTATCTCGAATTTGAACAATCAGGTTCGATAATTCCTTTTATCAATAGTTCAGCTACGTTTTCTGCATTTTGAATGTTTACATTCTTAGGAATCTCAACGTTAAACCTATTCTTTACTTTTTCAATTAATTCATCAGTATAAACAAGACACCCATCTTTAACATTCTCAATGCCATCACAATATATCGAGTTACGGTTCACCTGCTCCATCTCTTCAAGAGAATAGTTCGGAGCCATATACCCCCTCACATCAGCATCCCTTCCATCAATGATGAAAGGATAGCCTCCAATATGACCATCAACACCTGGGGTATGAATCTTAATCGCCTTCTTCTCTCGGATAGCAGAAAGAATGCTGTAGATAATATCAAAGTTGCTGGAGGCATTCATCATATTACGCTTCTGATCAGTAGGCATAGGAATTCCACAGGCTTTATATACCTCATCATGATTAATATCCAGTTCTTTACCCTGGTACTTGATGCTCAGCAATAGCCTTACACCTTCCGTATGGCCTTCCTTGCTGATTACCACATCATGGAAATGGCTCGCCACAAGGGTAATATCAATATCATTAAGGTTGTCAATGCAAAATTTCTCTGCCACAAAGAACTTCATACGAGGAATCAGGTGGTTCAGATTGCCACTACCAAAGTCAAAATAAGGCATACCGGCACTCTTCAGCCAAGGAATAACGGCATCCGAATAAGAGGTATTGATGCTGATGGCATTGCAATCTGCCTTTCCGTAAGCCTCCATAATGTTTTTGCCAAGCAAAACAGACATCGGACTCCAAATACCATATGCACGAAGGTTAGACCAAGAAATAGTACCATACTTCAAACCAGCATAGAGACGGCTGCTATTTACAATGAAGTCTGGTTGAATCTTTCTCAAAGCGGCTTCAACAGAAGCAACATCCTTGAAGTCACAACCTCCTTCAACCACAATCTCACTACGCATCTGTCTACGAATTGTGGCAGCAGTACGAATAATATTTACATCCTGCTGCATCTTCTCAGCATTGCGGCCTACTACAACAAGTTTTAACTGAGGATCTGCTAACGACACTAGATAGTCCAGCAGATAGCATCCCACACTTCCCAAGCCAAAGATGGCAATGGTTATCTTCTCACCTCCGTCTAATTTCTTCTTTAGGAGGTTCAACTTCTCGTTTAACGTCTTCATTTGCTTAATGCTTTAATTGCCTCACGGTAGTCTGCCACAGTATTGCAGTTAAACCAGAGGTTGATTCGTACTAAATCTAATTGTGAACTCTTATATGCGCCAAAATATTTTTGAATAATCTCCAGATTAGTTCCCTGCTCCTGTTCAGGAGTCAAGAACTGGCATATCTCCCTCACCCTACTGGGGTTCATAAACTTCCACATCTGGCCGGAATTATAAATGGCCGTAAATGGTTCGTGAATCTCTAAGCAGGAGTGGCTGGTATCGTAGATGTAATGAGGATAGTTGTTTGCATCAAAATAAAGCGCAACAGCTTTATTGGAAAGAATGGGCTCATTATTCACAGAGATGACATCCTTCTTGGAATTGAGTATCTTCTCTACACTCTCTGTATCAAAGAACAAATCTCCCTCAATGAAGGTTATCTCATCAGCTTTTTCCGAAACCACTTCAATTCCTTTAAGCAAACTATAACCTGAACCATAATCGTGATAGTGGTCGTTATATACCAACTTCATCTTACGGTTCACATCCTTCATTTCGTTGCGGATGAACTTTTCCAAGTCCTCATACTTGTAGCCTCCCACAACAACAATCTCGTCCACCAGATTAAAAGCCTTATGAACTTGCAGACTAATCAAGGAGTTGGCAGGAGTGTCTTCATAATAAAGGCACTTCAGTACATCCTCTTTTGTATCTTTATTGAAGCGGCTGGACATACCGGCCACTGTGATAATGAGGCTCTTCATTACTTTTCTATTGATGCAACACACATATCCAGACCCTTATCAAGCGTAATGATAGGAGTCCAGTCAGTACGGGTACGTATTTTTTCAGTATTCAGAATTCTACGCTCAGGGTCAGAACTACGATAGCCATTGAAGATAATCTCCGGCTTGGGGAGTCCCATCTTCTCCGCAATCTTGTAGGTCAGGTCAATGATAGTGATTTCCTCGTCGGTAGCCACATTATAAACAGTGCCATCAAGAGCCTTGTCTGAATTGATCAAAGCCATTACCGAACGACAGCTATCAATATTATGCAGGAAAGCACGACGGTTCTTCTTGGAGTTCTCCAGCAAGGTTACTGGACCCTTCTCCAGCAATTCATTGATGATGTGGGGAATAATATGCTTGGCAAAGCGCTCGTGCTTACTATACACGTTGGCAAAACGGATGGAGCACCCCTTTATCTTGCCCTTATCCACGACATCCTTCATAAAGAATTCCGTCATCAGTTTGCCACAGGCATAGCTGGTGCGTTGGCTGTGCTCAGCTGTTGACATCATTAGGTAGTCACTCTCACGAACACCACCGTTCTCGTTCCAGGACTGCATTGAATACACCTCGCTGGTAGAACAGTTAATGTAGGTGTCAGCATTAACAAGGATAGCCTGCTCTAAGAACGACTTCATGGAGATCACATTGGTTTCCCAAGTGTGCTCCACCTCGTAGAAGTGTTCTGTATGTACTACAGCTGCACAATTGATATACACGGTTCTGTCATAATCACCCTTCTCGCGCAAAACCTGATCTTCGATGGCCTTCATCTGGCCTGCATTGTTGATATCGTATTCATAGAACACGAAACCAGGGTTGTCAAGATACTCCTTTACAGTATCTATTGAACTTGCAAAGAAGTTATCAAAGCCAATGATGCGGCTATCCTTCTCCACCACTAATATTTGTCTCACAAGCTCGCTACCGGTCATTCCGGATGCGCCACTTAATACATATAGACTTTTCATATACCTAATGTTAATCTATCTTTATAAAAGTTATCTACACTATCACTAAAAAGTTTTTGCTCTTCTTTCACATCATACCATACGCAACGATGTTCGTAATTGCCACTCTCAACATCCAAGATGCCGTACTGTGCATAAGGGTTGTGGTTACGAGGTTGTCCTACAGAGCCAGGATTGATAAAGATTGTCCGCTTCTTGTTACGATACTCTACATTATCAGAGGCGAAGAAATGCTCCACGTAATGAGGTACGTGCGAGTGCCCGCTAATAACGTAATCGTATTTAGCATAGCGTTCATCATTCATCTTGTCAATACCAAACTTACCCCAATATGGATCATCCATATTGCCATGCATGAACAGAATGCGTTTACCACCTATCTCCTTTTCTTCCATACCTTGATGATTCATACACTTATTAAGATACTCACGAGAGTCCTCAGTCAGTATGGTATTGGTGTATTTTAATATAGCCCTCCCCCTATCAGTTGCAAACCTATCAAGGCTTCCTCCAAATATTGAATACTCGTGGTTACCCCAAAGATTAACAATAAGAGGTTTGGGCAACTGCTTCGCAATCTTAATAGCCTCGTTAGGTCTGGGGCCATAATTCACAAAGTCACCAAGTAATGCGAAAGCATCAAATTCTCCAATACTATCTAAATCTTTAAGAACAGTTTGGAGCGCTGTTACATTGGCATGTATATCCGATAGTAATACTATTCTATCTGACATAATCAATATTCTCTTTTTTTAGAGTTGCAGGTATCCCAGCTATCAAAGAATGCTCCGGGACTTCATATTTCTTATTACAGAGACTTTTTGCTGCCACTATCACATGGTCTGGAATTACCGTCCCCTTCTGAATTTGCACATCATTACAAATCCAACAGCGATTTCCTATTCGTACGGGTAGTTCCGAAGGATAATACTCGCCAGAGTCTCGTTTAAATGTTCTATGCCAGTCAGTATCCATAATAAGAACATTCCAACCAATTGTGCAACTATTTCCGAACTCAATCCTTTTGTAGCAGTAGAATAGTGAATTGAAACTCACATAGAAATCATTTCCAAGTATAAGTTCGGAATGGCCTCTTAATAACACTTTTGATCCAGCACCAATAGTAGCCGTTCCGTGAAAAACAATGCGACTACCTTTCTCTACAAACAACACCATCCGGTTTCTTCTTCTATCCTGAGTAGGTAAATCAGGTTTCCCTAATCTTATCATTCCGAATGTAAGATTTTGAGTATCAATAATTACCCCCCCCTATGCAATTTTTTGATTATCACATAGTTATCCACTAAAATCGGCATTTTCAAAGCTTGCTTGACAGGAAAAAGGTAAAGATTATAAAAAACTGTCTTCAGCCAATTAATCTGGAAGAAAACACTCAAATACTTTGAAATCGGATGATGCATTTATTATGATTTTAGGAAGTCCATCAAAGCGTCTTTGTTCTGAATGGGTGTTGTCGTCGGGCGCCCAAGATCTTTACGGTTACCTTTCTTGACACACACCTGCAAAAGAAATGGACCGCCTAAAGTTGAGAGTTGAGAGTTGAGAGCTGAGAGTTCTTTTTCCAACTCTTCTTTACTGCTCACACTGATTGCTGCTTTATAACCAACGGCCTTTGCAACTGCGGGCAAATCAATCTTCAAGCCAACAGTAGGCTGCCCACCAACAGAGTCGTGAGCACCATTGTTAAACACCACATGAACAAAATTCTTAGGAGCCTTGTTAGCGACAATAGCCATAGAACCCATGTGCATAATAGCAGCACCATCACCATCAAAGCACCATACTCTGCGGTCAGTCTTTGCCATTGCAATACCCAGTGCAATCTGAGAAGCGTGACCCATAGAACCTACAGTCAAGAAGTCTCTTTCGTGACCTTGGTTCATAGCAGCACGATACTCAAAGAGCTCACGGCTAATCATGCCAGTAGTTGAGACAATGCAGTCTTTGTCACCAAGTGCGGAAGCAACCGTTTGGATAGCCTCTTCACGACACATTGTGAGGTCGTTCACCTCAACATTCTGAAGCTTGTAATCCTCAAATGTGTCCTTCTCAATGACCAATGCAAAGACCTCTTTGTTAGCAAGTGCCTTTGCTGCTTTCTCTATCTGTTTGGCAGCCTTGTCCTCTTCCTTGGAAAGAACCTCATAGTTCACACCCATCACATTCAGCAGACCGGTAGTAACCTTGCCTTGCTTTACATGTTGGGGTTCATCGTGAACACCTGGACGGCCTCTCCAACCAATCAGCAACAGTACGGGAATGTTATATACTTCCTGATCTGTCAGTGATGCCAGTGGGTTTATGATATTACCTTCACCACTGTTCTGCATATACACACAGGCAGGCTGTCCAGTTGCCAAATAATGACCAGCAGCAAGGCCTACGGCAGCACCTTCGTTGGCTGCAATGATGTTGTGGGCTGCATCAAAGTGGTCTGTGATATAAGCACAGATGTTCTTTAGCAAACTGTCAGGTACACCGGCGAAACAGTCAATACCTTTCTCTCTTAATGCCTCAATAAAAAACTTTGGACTTATCATAGTTCTGCTCCTTTCCTTATTTCTTCTTGGTTCCTGGAATGAGGTTCAAAATCTGCTTGATAGGCATGCAATACTCTTCTGAGGCCTCTTGACAGCGAGTGGTTTCAAGAATGCGCTCTGCACACTTCACCATAGCAGGATATGCACTACGTAACATGTGGTTAGCGTAGATCACAATGTTAATGCCCCATTCAGCAAGTTCAGCTTCTGTGAACTGACCATAAGTAGTAGGAACAGCCACAATAGGCGTGTGGTTATCTACCTCGCGGAAACGCTGGCAGAACTCCTTGATATCCTGACCATCCTTGTTCTTACTGTGAATCATAATACCATCCGCACCGGCTGCAACGTATGCATGACAACGCTCAAGAGCATCCTCAACGGGCTTACCTGCAATCAGAGACTCACAACGGGCAATAATCATAAAGTCACGGGTAACCTGTGCTTCCTTACCTGCCTGTATCTTAGAGCAGAAGCCTTCAATCGAATCTTGCGTCTGGACAGCATCAGTTCCAAAGAGGCTATTCTGCTTCAAACCAACCTTATCCTCAATGATAACTGCAGAAACGCCAAGACGCTCAAGTGTACGGACAGTGAACACAAAGTGCTCTGTCTTACCGCCTGTGTCACCATCATAAATAACAGGTTTGGTGGTCACTTCCAGAGAGTCATTCAGGTCGTGCAAACGTGTGGTCAAGTCAACAGCCTCTATATCAGGCTTACCCTTACTGGTAGAGTCAGTAAGTGATGATGCCCACATACCATCATACTCACGTATTTCGTTACCCACTTCAACTTTAGTGTGCTCAATGATAAGGCCGGTGAGACCGCAATGGCTCTCCATAATGCGGACAATAGGTTTGGCTGAAATGAGCCTTCTCAAAGAAGCCAGGCGTGCCTGCGGAGTTACTCCAAGGGAATCCATTGCTTCCTTTAAGCTTGAAGCGGATATACCCTTAGTATAAGGGACTTCAATTACCTTACCACCAAGGTTCTCCATAACTTTAAAAACTTCGTCCCGAATGTACTTGTCGGGACCATACTGCCAATCGTCCCCATGGATGATATAATCGGGCTTGTACTTAACCAGATTGGGAACATAGCTCCAATCGTCTTGCGGCACAATGGTGCTTACGCCTTTAATGTTTTCTATCACTTGCTTCCGTTGCTCATACGTAAGGTAGGGCAACCTCTTATGCGTTGCGATAGCTTTATCTGTATAAAGTCCTATCATCACGTCACCATACTTGGTGGCCTCATTGATGATATTAATTAAGCCTGGGTGCATGATGTCACCAATCATGCCTAAATAAACGGTTTTTGCCATATTTGTATTTTTTGTGAATTATTAATCAGCTAAATACTCCTTACCAAACATCTTTTCTATGCATATTTCCGTTGCATGACCACCAATGTTGGTGTATTTACTATTAAAGATTTTGGTATTTTCACATTCTTTATCGTAGTCCATGACCTTAAGGAAATCTAGCACTTCATCTTCCGTTTCCTTGATTCCATTGGGCATTTCTGTTCTGAAGTCCAGATTCAATCCGTGAGTGTTGCGATAATCATCATAATCATATGCAAAACAAATAATCGGACGACCTAAAATACTGAAATCTGTAATACATGAGGAATAATCTGAAATCAAGATGTCTGCCACTTTAAAGAGATCATTTACTACTGGATATGAGATAAAGTCTCTCACAAAATCATTAAACTCCACACCAATTACCTTATTCGTATAAGCATGAGTACGGAATAACAGAATATAGTCATTAGAAAGAGCCTTCTCCCACTTTTTTATATCAATGGGAGGCTTTATTGCATACGTAACACCATTATCTTTGCTTTCTCTCCACGTCGGTGCATAAAGGATTATTTTTTTATCCAAAGGCAGATTCAACTTCTTCTTGATAGACAAGACTTCTTCAGGCGTTGTATAGTATAGTGTGTCGTTACGAGGAAGCCCCATCGGAACCATCGCTTCCTCACGGCAATTAAAGTCGTCTATACAATGCTGCTTTTGGAACTCACTTTCATAGCCAAAGAAATCGATATGACTAAAATCAAAATCCTTACGACCAGATACCGCATTACCCATGGTATTAAGTGCTGTTCCATGCCAGGTGTTTAAATAAAGCTGGTTCTTCTTCTTATAATGAAGACTCCTTTCAATATTGACGCACGTTATCCAATACTTAGCTTTAAGAGTATATTTGAAATACGAGACGGTATCAGCTTTCACCTTTATTGGATTGCCAGGGATTTCAACCGAGGGATCTTCCAATCCCCAGACCAATTTGAAATCTTTGAATTTCCCTGATTTGAGCATGTACTCGTATATAGCCCTTGGGCTATCATTATATTTACGGCTATGAGCTGTAAATATAACCATCTTATCGTCCACAGGGACAAAAAGGCCCCAAAAGCGCATACATGCGCTCGCTACCTTCCTAAATAGTACACTGATAAACTGATTGTGTTTGAGCAGATAATCCAATCTTGCTCTAAATCCGTGCATCTGCTGTTCTGCCATTGTTATAATGCTTTTATTATTGATTCAATTACTAATGAAAGATTAACTTCTCGTGTTAAATTATGTAGAGCATACTCCCTGCTCTTTTTCCCCATCTTTTCTCGTTCCTCATTTGTAAGAGTTGCGAAGAAGCGGAAACCATTGATAAGTGCGTCCTTATCATCAGGAACCACAGTCTTTCCACAACCTTCACCTTCAAGAATTCGTTTGGTTGAACTATCCTGATCCACGCTCGCAAGAACCGGCCTTCCAGAAAGCATATAGGAGGTCAACTTAGAAGGCAAGCACAAGTTTCCATTACCAGTAGGCAAAGCCAATATCAACACACTTGCGTCAGATTGTACAGCTGGTATCTCATTGCGTGAAACAAAGCCAAAAGAAACATTGGTTAGGCCCAAATCTTTCACAAGTTGCTGGCAATTCTCTTTTTGATTGCCACCACCATAGATTCTAAGTTCTGAATTGGGGATATTTGCCTCAGCAAATGCCTTTATCATCAAATCTACATTAGCGTGAACATTGATACTACCAACATACTCAAATACTATCTTATCAGATTCCTTTGCAGCAGGCAGATTCATAAAATCATCATCATTCTGCCAGTTGTTTACCACCAAATACTTATTCCTGTCTATCTTACGAGTACTTGAAAGATAATCTGCCATCTCATCTGAAATAGTACGTACACGGTAAGCATGTTTCTGGTAGTACTTATCTATTGGCAATAGGATGTCATTAATTATTTTTTTTGCAAATCCCGGGATATGAGACTTGGTGAGCAAACATTCTGGGTAAATATCCTGAATGGGGACAATGTAAGGTATATTGTACTTAACGCACGCTTTCGCGATAATATTAAGGCCAAAGAGTTGCCACCCGTCATTATACACGAAATCAATCTCATCCTTGTGCACCTTGAAATACTGTACAGACTTTCTGCTAAAATCCCTAGCTTCCTTGAAACGACCTATTAGCTCCGACTCTGGGTGAGTATATGAATCTATCAGCACGGTCTCAAAGTCAGGATCACTCCAGTTATCCTGAAATGTTGCCCCTATAGGACGTGTTGGTTTTGGCCGTAGCACAGTAACCTTATAATCCTTCGCAAGAGCCTTTGCAAGGTCATAATTCAGATATGCAGAGGTTACTTGCTCAGGAGGGAAAACGGCGGATACAATTAGAATCCTATGATTATTTATCACTTAACAGAAAATTAATTAATCTAAGATATTGACCAATAGTGTTGTCTACACTATAGGCTTCTTTGATTTTATCACTGAAATCCCCATTATTGGGTCTCTCGACTAGTAATTTAGCAAGAGCCTCTGAATCATCCACATTAAAATAACAAGCTGAATTAAAAGAGACTTCACGATGAATCTCCAGATCAGACAAGTAACAAGGGAGGCCAAAGAAAAGTGCCTCAACGACAGGAAAACCGAAACCTTCATATCTAGACGCAGAAACATAAGCTGCGGCATTCTTATAAAGAAAAGCTAAATCTGCATAAGACAAATTTTTCAAGATATGAAATCTATTCTTCGCTTCCTCATTAAGTGATTCATATACAGGTACTGCTATTGGGTTCAATCCGCCTACCAGAACATAATGAAGATTCTTATCTTGCTTGGAGGCTTCGCAAAAAGCATTTAAAAGAACTGTGTGGTTCTTGTGCTTTGCCCCCGAACATACTGATAAAACGTAAGGCGAAGTGGGAGACTCCACTGTATGCTCTTCAGGATGGGCATATTTGTCAAAGTTACAATACAGATAAACAACATTTATCTTTCTGTCGTCTGTATGATAATACTTAATAATTTCGTTTTTAGTACATTCAGAGTCAGCAATTATAATGTCCGCCCTCCTTAAAGAAACGGGAATGTATATATACTTATGCAACCTAAACAATCTGAAATGAAATGATTTTGAGCAGAATTCACCATGCCGGAACAGAAGATCGTGAACTACAAGCAATTTTTTACATCTCCCTCCAAATAATGGTAGAGTATTCCCAGTATATACCATCACATCATCTTTGGTCAATTTCAAAAGTGACGGAACCCTAGAGGAATAATACAATCTTTTTATGTATGAGTTGGCATTCAATTCATAGTAAGAATAATTGCTGCTATACCTGTCTTTAAAGAAACTTATGTGCCCTTTAGGAGCCACGATGATTATCTCATCCGCTAATACTTCATCACGATGTGTTGACAAATAATCTAGAATATTACAGTTCACTTCTTCAAATCCATGAGACTTTCCTATTCCGAACTGCAATAAATCAAAAACCAATTTCATATAAAAATGTTTTCTAGTTGTTTAGATAAGCATTATACATCTCTCTAAGTGCATCAAAAACACTATACTGAGGTTGCCATCCTAACTCTTTCTTAACAAATGAGTTATCGCAACAAATATAAGGATTGTCAGTAGGTCTAAAACGGTCCGGATCAACCTCTATATTTATTTTCACTGTCGCTAGAGAGGTTATGAAGTCCAATAAATATCTTAATGAATGAGCTTCACCTGAGCCTATATTAAAGACTATATCATTGTCTTCACTCTCGACAACCATCCTGTACGCCCTAACAATATCTTTGACATGACTGAAATCTCGCTGAGCTTCTAAATTACCTACCTTTATTACTCCCGGTTTTCCTGTTTTTTCAATTTCTGCAACCTGTTTGCAAAAACTCGGTAACACGAAGGTATCTCGTTGTCCAATACCAGTATGATTGAATGGTCTTACATAATAAACTTTTAATCCATACTGTTCTTTATAGATAGTGGCAAATCGTTCCTGGGTCACTTTGGAAATACCATATGGGTTATTGGCACTAATAGGCTGATGTTCAGACACAGGTTTGTCGCTTATCTCATATTCCTCACTGGACCCGACAAGCAATACCTTGGGTAAATGTGAAAGTGTTCTTATTCCTTCAAGTATATTAAGAGTTCCTATCACGTTTACTTCTATTGTCTTTTGTGGCATTCTCCAAGACAGACCTACACTACTAATCGCTGCAAGATTAACAATTATATCTGGTGCACACTGCTGAATCACTTCAGCAGTGGCACCAGTATTTAACAGGTCCACTTGATAGTACACCACCTCGGTGGGCAACCCTGATTCCTCTATGATGTCACTACCATATACATTATAACCAGCATTGAGAAATTCTTTCGCCAAATAAGGCCCTACGAATCCCCCGATACCGAAGATTAAGACTCTTTTCATAATGCGGAAAGAAAAAATAAGCTTGTTAATCTTCCTTTGCAACCTTTTTCATGTCACTCTGCACCATAATACGAACCAAGTCCTCAAAACTGGTCTGCTTTGCAGGATCCCAACCCAACTTCTCCTTGGCTTTGGTCGCATCACCCCATAAGTTCACTACATCTGTTGGACGGTAAAATTTGGGAGAGACCTCTATGAGTATTTTTCCTGTTTTCTTGTCATACCCTTTTTCATTCATTCCTTCACCCTTGAATTCTATCTCAATGCCAGCGTGCTTAAATGCATAATAGCAAAACTCACGGACACTATGCTGCACACCGGTAGCAATGACAAAATCTTCGGGCTTTTCCTGCTGGAGTATCAGCCACATACATTTGACGTAATCTTTAGCATAACCCCAGTCACGTAAGGAAGATAAGTTTCCGAGATAGAGTTTATCCTGCTTACCCTGTGCTATACGAGCTGCCGCCAATGTAATTTTACGGGTCACAAAGGTCTCCCCTCTACGTTCACTCTCGTGATTGAAAAGAATGCCATTACAACAGTACATATTATACGCCTCACGGTACTCCTTTGTAATCCAGAAACCATATTGTTTTGCTACAGCATATGGGCTAAAGGGATGAAAGTGCGTATTCTCGTTCTGGGGCACTTCTTCCACCTTTCCATAAAGCTCACTAGTAGAAGCTTGATAGAATCTTGTCTTCTTTTCCAGACCGCACTGACGAATGGCTTCCAACACACGAAGAACACCTGTTGCGTCAATGTCAGCGGTAAACTCAGGGGAGGCAAAAGAAACGCCCACGTGGCTTTGTGCAGCCAAATTATATACCTCATCAGGTTCAACCTCTCTGATGATAGAGATAAGTGACATTGAGTCACCTAAATGCCCATAATGCAGATGGAAATGAGGATCCTTCTCAAGATGGTTTATTCTCTCACGAAACTCTGTTGATGAGCGACGAACCATTCCGTGTACCTCATAACCTTTTTCCAGCAGAAACTCTGCAAGAAAGGAACCATCCTGTCCGGTGACCCCTGTAATGAATGCTTTCTTCATAATGACAAAAAAATAATTAATTAATATTCAAATTATTAAATAGTTTCAATAAGCTATCTGCGTGTTTTTGAGCAGAATATCTTTCCAAGAAGGTCGTTGATATTATCTTTCTTTGTTCAACAGATGGTGGGTTTGAAAGAACCGCTGCTATTGCCTTTATCAATGCAAATTCATCAGTAGCCGGCTCATAATAATTCACAAGTTCCATCGTGGCCTCAGGCAAGGATTCGCTTCGGGAACTGACAACAGGACAACCATATATAGCAGCCTCAACTGGCGTAAATCCAAATCCTTCGTGTAATGATGGTGTCACAAATAATTCCGCATGCTCATATAAATACCGAAGCTCTGTTTCTTCTAGATTCTGAAGATGAAGAACTCTCTCTTCTATATGATTATTCTTAATGAAAGGAATAAGCACATTATTCCAGTATTCTGTTGTGCGCCCTACAATTACCAATTTGCCCTTATATTGGTCTGCCAACAATGAAAAAGCCTTGAGCAATGTCAACGGGTTCTTAAACTCTGCAATAGTGTTGACATTTAATATAAACTTCTCGTTTTCTTTTAACCCGTCCGGTTTTTTACTTCCCTTAATCTCTGGGACAGAAAGATATATCACGTGAACTTTTTCGGGGGGTGTTTCCGGGAAAAAACGAAGCAGGTCGTTTTTGGTATACTGTGATATTGTGGTTATCAACGCTGCCCTTTCGATTGTATTCTTATAGCGTTTAAATGTACTACCGCTCATCAAATCCAACGTAAACGTACGAAAAGATTTCTTTTTTTCCCGTGTATCTTGTTTCAACCACTTCAAATCATTTATCTCTACTACTGTGGGAATTTTCAGCTTGAAACGAGCATAACGACTCCCATCCGTTGTAAAGAAAACCGCATCACAACCCGAATTATTGATGGCTTTACGGAACGCAAATGGAACAAAGAACTTTCTCGGATCATAGTAGAGTCTTCTCATATTCCTCACATTCACCGTGATATATTCATAATCTGGGAACATATTATGTAGCATCTCCGCACATCCCGTATCAAACAGAAGTTTAAATTTACTTCGTTCTTCCTGTGGCACTCCACCAAGCATTCTCATCACTGCTATCGGTAGACTCTGATGCATTGACCTTGGTGATACAAAGGTCATATCTATCAATATCTTCATATCCTGTTATTCTTCTATATATGCTTTGATTAACTCCGCCCATCTATCATAAACTTCCGGCTTCAAATGTTGTCCATCCGTACTGACAGACATAGGCAATTGCTCGCCTTCGACGTACAGACTATATATATCAAGGTATGGGACATCCCTTTCCCTCGCTATCCTTCTTATCAAATCATTAACATCTTTGATCTTTTTGTTGTCACAAACCCTACGGAACTGCCTTTCATTAAGAGGTGTAAGACTTTCAAGATAGAGCTTTGCCTGAGGGTTAGAAACAATGATGCTATCCAACAGTATGTTATATGCTTTCTCAATCTCTCCAATAGACAAATCGTGCATATCATTCTGCTCCATGGACAGGAATATCCTTTGGGGATGAACTGCCGTTATCTGTGGAATGCGCCACAACATCATCTCTAATCTGTCACCAGATTTACCAAGGTTACATATTTTTAAAGAGTCAAAATAGTCTTGCCAGTGACCATCACTTGTGATGGAAGCGCCAAATAGGACGATATCTGCATCATAACTCAAACTTTCCATCGTATGGCTCCAGCTTACAGTAGTCAAGAGGTCTTGAGAACGCGGCCTTTCTCCCCTACTAATTCTTTGAGTCACTTTATCTATCCATCTATAATGCATGCCTAGCCCTACAAAACAAACAATAAAAACAAAGTTTAATAGAAGGGATAAAAGCATCATCTTATTTGATTTCATTCCAATAGTATTTACTGGAGCTTTTCTTCTAACGTACTCACCATCGCTCCAACATTCGGCCAGGACACCATTTCTTTGGCAGTCACTTTTACATGAAACTCTTTTTGTATAGCATCTATTAGTTGTACATGAGCTAAAGAGTCCCATTCCTCAATATCATCGGAACAAGTATTATCTTGTAAGATGATACTATCATTGTCCATTACAAGGCGAAACACATCTGTCAACCTATCGTATATTTCCTTTCTGCTCATTTTTGCTAAGTTTTTATTTAACATTAATATAACACTCTCTGGGCTGATATTCGTCAACATAAAGGCAGTATTGCGCCGTTTCTGCGCTTTCGACCTTAGTAAAACCAAGTCCCGCATAGTGCTGCTCCACCATCTTATTTTTAGGTGTTGGCAAATACTCCCCTATTATCTTCTTATATCCTTTCTCTTTGGCGACCTCTACCATTGTATTAAGCGTGAAATTCTCCATACCACGCTTCAATACACGACAACTCATAAACCATGTATCCACAAACAGGGTGTCCTTATCCAACGGTTTCATTATGACTACGGCAATGAGTCCGTTATCTCCAAACTTATCTTCCAAGGTAAAGCTCAGGTCAATCACATCCGGGTCATTAGCCAATGCATCAATATCCGCATCAGTGTAGCGAACAGTTCGCAGGTTGAACTGGTTGCTACGCTGGCTGAGTTGTGCCACACGAGGAGTATTGAACTTGGTGAAGCGACTCACAGTACTCACCATATTCAGCGACTTAAGGAAGCCTGCTTCGTTAGTAAAGGTCTTACTTAATGATACACGCTGTGCCTCGACCTGATACTGCTTGGTGCGGTCTTTATCCAGATTGCTGTAGGATGCTGTCTCAAAGAGGTTCAGTGAATATAGGTATTCCAAATACTCAGCAGGGTCTTCTGGCAGTTCCGGCACGGTAATACCAGGGATGTTCTCACGCACCATATTCCGCTCAAATGGATTATCATCAAGGAACACCATTGAATCAAATCCAATATTTAGAATCTGCTGAATGGTGCGGATGTTATCCACCTTGGTCTCCCAGTTGGCTTGGAAAACTGCAATATCCTCCAGTTTAAGCACCATATCAGGATGCTTCTCAAATGGTTCCTTGGCGGTCTTCTCGTTGTTCTTGGAAGCAACGCAAATGATGATGCCACGCTGCTTGAGTTTCTTCACCCACATCTGGAACTCGGTGAAAGCTTTGCCTATACCCAGCCCATGACCGAGTTGAATTCCTTCCAATCCATCATCACCAATCACGCCACCCCATACGGTATTATCCAAGTCAAGTATCAGACATTTCTTAAACTGCCCTTTGATAGCACAGACTATATCCATCACACGGCTGGCGACGTAAGGCAGTGCATCGATGCTCAAAACCATCTCGGTGCTAGTATAAACATTGGGAGCAAACATAAAGTCACGCCCAAACTTATTCTGGAGTCCGGCAACATCACAAATGAAGAGGTTCGGAAACTGCTCAGAAAGCCGCATCAACTCATAGTTCAGTTTGCGCACTTGATAAGTGAAAGAACTCTCCACCTTATTAGCATAGCTGCCAAACACGGTATCTTCTATCTCTGGGTAATTGAAGTAGATAATCTTTTTTCCAGTCAGAGCCTGATTAGAGCAAATATCGGCCACGAACTGAAGGCGTTCATCAGCAAGCTGTAACTGACGCACTTGTGACAAAGTACTATGGTGCTCACAAAGTTTGTGCGTACTTTGGAACACCACTATGATGTCAGCATTGAACTCAAACAACTCGCTGGCTTGATCTATAAATTGGCGTTCTACCTGGTTGTATTCTGCTTCAAAGGAGTCAATTATATACCCTCGCTCAACTCCCATACCACGAATAGACGTATCCAAAAACTGTGTGGCTGTGTCACCCACTAACGCCATCTTAATTATAGGAGAACCTGCAACATCCTGTTTGAGGCTCTTCTTGAGTTCACGAAAGGTCCTCATAGTGCTTCATTAAAAGATAGTACAACTTTAGCAGGATTCCCCGTTACAATACTATAGGGAGGAACGTTCCTGGTAACAACTGAATGAGCATTTACTATTGAGTTATGTCCAATGGTCACTCCTGGCATTATCATACAATACATTCCAATATGCACATCGTGCTCTATTACTACCGGTCCTGCTGAGAAAAGGTGTCGTGTTTTAACATTTTGAAGAAACACATCAGGAATATCTTCGTTTTTTTCAAAAGTCATATGTCCGGCCCTGAAATCTCCATGAACATTATCTATAATAACCGAATGTTCAGATATAGAAGTATTATCTCCTATCTCTATCCTATTTATTGCACTTAGATAGCAGTACTTCTGTATCATAGCATTTTCGCCTATAACAATAGCTGGTTTGAATGTCTGGGTTTGAAATTTTTCCCACGCGTATAGCTGTGCACTCTCTTGGATAAGAGTTCCTTTCCCTACTGATATATTTCTTGCTCCCTTAATGTCTATTCTACCTTCTATTAAACCGTCAAAGCTCTTGAAGGTCCGTCCTTTCCATCCAGTATAAAAACAAGCCTTCCCGTAGTGTAGCTTATCATGAATTCCTGGCGTTACAACATAGGACGATATTTCTCCTATTCTCCTAAGCAACTGCGCGATCATACTCACCTCCTTTCTCATTAGAATATCCATTTATGCGCAGAAGCCACAAAGCAAACAAACTTTTATCAGTCCTTCCTACAATTTTTTGACAACTGATAATTTGCCCCCCCCCAACTGAAACAGAATTGGGCGGCACATCGTGAGTAACAACAGTGTTGGCACCAATAATAGCTCCATCACCAATGGTAACTCCACCAAGGATAGTGACCTTGTCGCCTATCCACACATTTTTTCCTATCATAACTTCACCTTTTGATTGTAATCTTCTTAATTCCGGTCGTATTTCTGACTCCTCCTTGCTTAATCCTCCATGACTGTTGTCACCAATATATACAAAACGTCCTGTCAGCAAGCCATCCCCGATGGTTATTCTATTGATTGCAGACAAATGACAAAACTCGCCAATATTGCAATCATTCCCAATCGTTATAGATGGATTAAACTCGTCCGCCCCAAACTTTGACCAACATTCTATAACCGAATGCGGTTGTATTCTGGTTCCCGGCCCAATAGATATTGACTTCAAGTTTCCTTGCAAAGTACAGGGATAACCAATAGATGTATTCTCACCTAAATGACCAATAAAGCGTTTTATCCATTGTGTATATAGAAATGTCTTTTCTGCATTAAAACGGCGACTCAGTTTATAGGGATACAAATATGATATACCTCTCATCGCGGTCCGTGCAATCGTTCTTATAAGCTTTCTCATTACCTTAATGTTTTAAATCTAAAGCCTTTCTGAAGACAATCTCTGATTGCTCAACCTGGTGCTTTGGAGAGTATTCATTCTTTAATATTTCTGATATTTGGTTCCTTCTATCTTCAGAAGGAGGATTGTCCAGTACCTCCATCATCTTTTTTGCTAGTTCCAATGCATCGGTTGCAGGATCATAATAATATACCAGATTCATCGTAGCTTCAGGAAGAGACTCACTCATAGAACTGATGACCGGTGCACCATAAATAGCGGCCTCTACAGGAGTATAACCAAAACCTTCATGTAAAGATGGTGTCACAAATAGTTTCGTATTTTCATATAAATAACGCAATTCAGAGTCTTCAAGATTCTCTAATCGCATTATTCTATGGTCAAGTTTATTTTCCATAATATAAGGATAAACAAATTCGTCCCAATAATCAGTTTTTCTACCAACTAACACCAGATCATACGGGACACTCTTCATAATTATCTCATAAGCCGTAATCAAAGTCTTCGGATTCTTAAACTGATGAATAGAATTCACATTTAAAATATAGCCTTTTTCAGAATTTAATCCTTCTGGCCGCTTTGATGTCGCTATAGGCGCAACTGTACAATGAACAGCGTGTATCTTTTCCGCGCCCACTTTGGGGAAGTATTTAATTATATCCCGGCGTGTATACTCAGAGATTGTTATTATCTTACTGGCCTTATAGAGATTTCTCTTGAAAAACAGTTTCCTCACTTCAGCAGACAACCTGTTTAAAAGACCTCTCTGGGAATTATACTGTCCATAGTCCTTTTTATACTGCTTTATATCGTTGACAGTAACAACAGAAGGGATTTTGAAATTCAATATCGTGGCAAACCATCCTTCTCCCGGAACGTAAAGGACATCACAGCCCGAATTGTTAATAGCCGACTTATATCTGAACGGGAGCAAAAAATAGCGACAATCTACTCTTCTTGTTCTTCTACGTAAAAGGTCAACCGTCAAATAATCAAATTCCGGAAGCAAACGATGCATTCCCTCTTCTGCAGAGGACTCAAAAAGCAGGCAATAGTTTTTACGATTATCAGGAGCTATTCCGTATAAGAACCTCATCGCTACTCTCGGAAGACTCAAATATAAATTGTCCTCCGAAACAAATGTCATATCAACTAATACTCTCATCACGACCAACTATTTCCGCGTTATTCTATATGTATAAAACTCATTCTTGTCTATCGTCTTCATCTCACGCATAAGGAAAGTATGGTTTTCAAAAACGGACAAAGACTTCAATTGCCGTACGAAAGCGAAATATTTCCTAGCGCCGACAAGTTTAAACACACCCTTGGCCATAGTTTCAATAATCCGCTGCTTCCGACTTCTACTCTTTCCCTCGCTGACCGATCTTGCATATGCATTGATAGAGCTGTTCTTTTCCTTTACCAGCAGGCCGCTCTCTTTAAGGTTCTGATAAAAACCACTCTGTGGAGAAAAAGGATTTTCACCTAAATACTCATTCTCTGTTGCTCGATAAAGGCGACGGTGGAAAGAAGTAATCAACAAATCATCCTCAAACGCATTAAAAGCATAATGAAGCTTAGAATACTTATCGTATCCGTTCTCTTCCTCTAATTGTTTATACTCCTGAATAATCGGAATAAAAGACGGGAAGGAATCAATATTATAATATGGTTGATGGGCAGAAATCATTCTATCATTAGTCGGTTTAAAACCAGAGAAATGAAAAATCAGCAGCGGCCACTTTTTCCCAGTTAATTTGTCCTTTATGAAATAACCTTTGTCCTCCACCAGCAGTTCTCTTTCGTGAAGATTCCAGTAGCTTACATTCAATCCGAGGTGCTCCGTAACCAAGGTCTCCTTAGAAAAGAATGAAGGAATGAAATTCATCCACTTCTGGTCGGTAAAAAGACTTTCATTCGGGGATGTAAAACAGTATTCTTCTAACCGATGCCCCCACCATAGCGCCACTTTTCTCCCTGTCTCATCGTTTTTCAAAGCCACGAAGCCCAAATTAAAGATTCCGGCGAAAAGGAAATCTGTCTCCGGCAGCAATCCTTTATCCGCCAGTTCGATGGTTGTAATATGAGGCGTCAGGACTATTGAATGCCCTTCAAGATTGTCCCAAAGGTAATCCAGTTTATTTGTCACATACAAATCCGGGTCCATGTATACAACATTAATATAACCGGACTCAAACATCTTTTGGAAGCAAAACGGCTTTATTGAAGTATTGAATTCAACAACGTCATATTTAAATGCCATTTCTCTCCACGTGGGTATCCAAGATTCGTCAAGTGCGATGAAATCAACCTCGTTAATTTCCGGAGAAGGCTTGTCTGCCAGGAAAATATGGAAGTCCGCATCCGGCTCATTTTTTATTAGTGACTCCTTTAAAGTAAGCGCCTGAGCCAGGAAGTTTTTTGAACAAATCGTAAATATGCAATTATGCTTCATTATATGTAATTATATTAGATCCCTTATTCCTTTTCTTCTTACCCGTAATCTTCATTGCTATAAATAACACTGTGTAAACTATCATCATAGAAATATATGCAGAATCCGCTCCAGAACCATTAACAAAAACACCATTCATCATTCTATGAAAATAGAACACATAAATAAAAACTCCGCCAATTGAGTTGTCAAGTTTAATCAGCCTTAATAATACCCAAGGAAGAACAATACCCAGAGCCAAAGTGCCTAAAAAGCCAAAATCAAGACAAAGCATCCCTATGGTCGTTGTAAAACCAGACCCGAAATGAGTTCCCAACATAGAATCGGCATCAAATAGGAAATCTTCGTCTAGCCCAATGATATTTCTAAAAGTACGTGCTCCCATAAATGTCCGGTCCAAAGAATCTGCCACACCGTAGTTAAAGGTTAGCATCGAATGACCAAAATACTCAAACAACGAGTCAGAACCGCCTTTGTCCATCTCTCCAAATCTCGAAATTGTAATAGCTAACATGTATAAAGCCAAAACTCCTCCAGCTATCAAAGCTAACTGTTTCAAAGATTTCTTTGCACTTCTGGGAATACTATCTTTATAAATAAGAAATACAGCAACGAATAATAAAACAACAAAAAAAAGAGAACCTCGAGATGCAATCTGAATACTCTTAAGACCTTGATCCAAGATAAGCAACCCAAGTAAAGCTAATCCTTTGCCATTTTTCCCACGTACTATCCAATTGAATGCTCCAATAATTGCAACATTAAAAAACCAAACAGCATAGTTCATAGTAATGCGCTCTAAAAGTGTCTGAGAATGCCACTTTTCAGCCGCATGGTATTCCATATATGAATCAGCTGCATTTTCCTGAACACTTGAGAGCGACAAGGACGATAGGCTATAATCAGCGGATAACATATTAACCACTAAACAGAATATATAAAAATAACATATATAGTCAATTATTCTACTCTGCCCAGGAGTAAACTCCGTTAAATTTAATACCTCCTTGCCTCTTTTAAGGAAGATACGATTATATAAAAGGAAGGCTCCAAACAGATATAAGAAAGGCCATAGCTGTAAATGGTACTCATTAGGTACTGATAAATAAAAGAAAAAATTACATACTGCCACAAACGTCCATAATGACACCATCAAAAAGCCACAATCAACCTTGTGGTATTTATTCCAATACCACATAAGAAGAATTATGTATAAAAAACTGTTTATAAGTGCGTAAAACATTATCTCCTATCTCCCCAGTTGTCTTTTTATTGATGCTCTAATTGGTTTGGTATCACCATATAGACATAATAATGCAAAGGATAACGCATGTATCCTACGTCGCTCATTCTTGATTCGATTAATGGGAAACATCAAGCGAAATCTAAACATATTAAAGTACTTGGAGCAAAGTTCGATGAAGGCTTTCAAATTCTTTTGATCTGACCCAAGAAGAAGTCTTTTGAAATGAACAAATACAAGTCCGTCACAAAACTGATTCCGATATGTTTTGAACTGACCATTATCAATCAAACTTTTAATGGTTTTTTCGAACAAATACAACGTACTGTCACACTTTGCCTGACTGACAAAGTTTGATGTCATGGCAACTTTATTTGTCTGCTCAACTCGATAGTAATAATCGACCTCCTTAAGTCCGGAAAAGGAGTGTTTTAGTCCTGCAAGTATTCCAGGTATAATAAAACTAAAATCTGTATAGATCAGAACATTCTCATCCCAAGGTAAACCAACTATTGCTTCTTTCCTATATATATTATTCCAAACAGAAAAAGGATAGTCAGCTTTAAGGAATCTCCCTAACAAGTCACCACTATCATCTTTTACACCCCAGGTGTCTGTTTCTGTTTCAAACGTCGGGAGGTCATTTGAGTCAGTAAATGTCTTAGCCGGGAAACTGGCATAATCCAGCTCTGGATGCGCCTCCATAAAGGCAACGCGATGTTCAACAAAAGTAGGACTCACCAGGTCATCTGCATCCAAGTGACAAATATACTTACCCTTTGCGTGATCAAAACCTATATTTCTACACACTACAGAGCCTTTAGGCTTACGATTGCGCTGCATAAAGGTAACATTCTGCAAATCTAAAAGATGCTCTTTGATTACTTTAGGTGTATCATCAGTGCTACCATCATCAACGATAATCATTTCCCAGTTGGGCGATGTCTGATGACGAAAACACTCAATCATATCAACCAGGTATCTCCCGTTGTTATAACAAGGTATTATAATTGATAATATTGAATTCATTATTATCTTCTTTTTGTTTTAGGAAGTTTTAGCCATTCTCCTAATATATTATCCCACTCTCTGGGTTCAAAAGGTACTATTCCACTATGGTGGAAGAAAGTTAGTTCCCCAAAATATACCCGGCCATTTACTTCGTAGAAATCAACCCTTAAATGAGGGAATCCCTTTGATAATCTCTCTGCAAGCTCTATCATCAAATCGAAGTTATGAGGCTTCTCGGGCAGCACAGGTGGCTGTGGGTGACCTTGTGTTATATCCAAATAATTGAAGTTCTTATCAAAAAAACTGAAATAGGGTTCTTTCCTGTTTTGACGGTCAGTGGCGATAAATAAAGCTTTGCAAACTCCGTCAAAGCAGAAAAACTTGTAATCCCGAAGTTCGTGGTAAGTATTGTCTTCCAAATACTCCTCTGCAATGATTTTTCTCGGGACATTTTTATAGGGCCATTCAGCTGCAACTTTATAATAATCAAAACAAATGGATTTATTCAACTTTTCTTTCGCTTTACTTAAATCAAAAGACGATTTATCTCGACATATACATACGCCACCACTGTCATGTGTTGTTTTCAGCACAAATTGATTTGGAAGAATTGACAAGTCAATATCATCAACATCGTCCCATACGGCAAGTGTTGGTATAATATACTGCGGACCGATTATTTGTGCAACATAATCTTTTACAGCATATTTATCAACGAGCTGCGTATAAAGAGGATTCCTGTCGTATAGTTTCAACCATTGTAACTTTTCATTATATGTTTTCGGATTATTCAAGTTTAACGGATAATCCATCCATTGCCTCCATACTATCTTAATTCGAAGCTTATCTGGCAAATAAGGTATTCGCAAAACATGAAATCGGATACTCTCTTTAGGATGACTCAAAAAAAACTTTATTCTTCCAACCATATGCTATCGTTTATCAGTTCATTTATTATCAATCTTATTCTCTATCTCATATCCAATCCTCTCATAATGTGATTCACACAAAATCATATCCCTTAAGTCATAATACCACATAGGGTGAATATGTTTTGCCACATATTTACGCAATCTCCACCAATGACCACATAATTGAGGTATTGTGATGCCTAACAATGGTTGGGATTTATAAAAGTGATGTAAGAAATTAGATAAGCGCTTTTCATCAGCAAGTATATCATTAAGCCTATTAATATGATTGACGAAAGAATTCTTATCTTCAAGAAAATGTATGTTAATCGAATTAAGACATTGTTCAAAGGGTAATACTTCAAACGCAATATCCTGATCTTCTATGTTTAAAATGACAATGTACCCATAGTTCCATGTCTCGGGCAAGTTCTCGCTTATTTTATCAAAACAAAAATTTCCAAGTCCATAGAAGATAGGTTTTCCATTATAGACCTCATAACTACAATAACAATGTTGATGATGATTAATGATAGCATCTGCACCGGCATCAATAAAGAAGCGATACGTTTGTTTCATCCTCAAGGATGGTTCTTGGCAGTATTCATGTCCCCCATGAATTATAACAAACACGTAATCCGCCTTCTTATGCGCTTCCCTTATTTCATAATACTGAGTAATAGGATTCAATGGTTTTGAGCCTCCTCGATTCTCGTTTGCTATGGAAAATTCGTTTTCACATACATTGATAAAAGCAATTGTTTTATCGCAAATAACTTTATATAGAATGGACGAAGCTTCTTGTATGTTATGACCTCCTCCTACGAAATCTAAGTTTTTATTCTTGATAACTTTAATTGTTCTCGCAACTGCACCAGAGCCATAATCCCTAAAATGGTTATTAGCCAGACACAGGAGATCAAAACCAGCCCATTTTAGTGCGTCCACTCCAATATCTTCTGTCTTTAGACAAGGTCCAGACTTCCTTATTGGCTCATCTTTACCTCCAGCCACATTACATTCAAAATTGACAATTGAATAGTCAACCGATTCATTGAGTTTTTTCACCTCACCAAGAACTGAACCAAAGCCGTTAATTTTGAATTGGTCTATGATTCTTTCACTAGGGAAATAATCTCCCGCAAATAACACCTTCATTTTCGAATCATTTTATCCTTTATTGATGCCCATATTGTTATTCTCTCTTGTTTGCTAACACCTATAGCAAGAATTAAAGAAATGACAAAGACTAATGATAGGATAATATTTAATATACTAAAAAAAATACCACTTGGCATAAAACGTTCTTGTAAGAAGGTAATTAAACACATAATCAATGCTACAAGAACGGGCTTATAATATGCCATCTTGACAAACTGCATAGAGTCAAATCCTAAAATTCTCTTCATTAAATAAAGTTGGATAATCCTATTGAAGATGTCGGATATAATGAACAATATAACGATTGTTGACGGAGCGGCTCCTTTATTGAATAGGACAATAGAAATAGGCAAAACTAAAAGATACAGTACCGCCATCTCTATCTTAAACCACTTTATCTTTCCCGAAGCATTAATGAACTGGCCCATACCTGCGGATGTGGAACTCACAAAAACAAGTAAAAGAATTAACTGAGAAAACAAGAGAGTGCCGTCAGGCACGTCACCTAACCACAATTTTAAAATAAAATCAAGCTCAACAAATAATGGGAAAACGGCCAACTCCATCATCAACATACACATCCTACCAAGAGTTCCGGCAAGTCTTTCTGACTTTGCGCCATCACCAGCACTTATGTTTTGTGTCATTTGGGGCGCTGCAGCCACATCAAAATTAGATGTAAATGTAATAACATACGTCTGGATGATTCTTGCAATAGCATAAGCGGCATTAACTGTGGTTCCAAAAAAGAAATTGATAATCATATTGCTTCCTTGGTCTCTTGCCGTTATACTCGCAGAACTCAACACATTATAACCGTTATATGCTACGATTTCCTTATAATGCCCCTTTGCTTTACCAATGTTTATCTTAACTATTTCGGGCCACTTTTTATAACAAATCCAATGATACGCTATAAAGGAAACAAAGGTCATAAGGCTCATATATATAGCATAGGCACGCAAAGTATTTTCTTTAAAAAGAAATAGAGTTAATACTAGAACTAGTTTCAATAAGCTATTTCCAATTTCAACAATTGCTATTTTAGAAAATTCCTCTTTTGCCATAAGAAGCCCTTGGTATGGGACATTAACTAGTCCAATACAAGCCACTATAGTAGAAATCTGAAAACAAAAATTGGCATCTGCTTCTTTTCCTGGTTCAACATTCAAATAGTTATTAATATACCATAAGCCAATCGTTTCCGCTAAAACAAAAATTGCAATAGCCACTATAACATGAATGTTTTGGCAAACATTAAAAATTAAATTTGTGTCACCATCCTTTTTCCCTTCTTCAAAATTAATGAACCTAGTAGTCGTCGTTGTCATAGAAGCTGAAATGAAAGACAACATGGCCAACACGCCGGCGACAACATTATATAATCCAAAATCCGATGCCCCAAGTGCCTGTAGAACATATCGGGATGTTAGGAGTCCAACTATGATTGTAACTCCTAACCGAATGTAAATAATGATGGTATTTTTAGCTATACGCTTATTCCCTTCTTGCATATATATAATAAAACCTCTTATTCTTTAGAAAAAGTTCCCTTCTTTGTTTATGCAATTAGTTGTTCTTACTTTTGCCTTACTATTTATAATTGTAAAAGGATTCTTCGCTTGGTAGCCTTGCATTCTACATCCAACAATGCTAATTGTCAGAGGTTTATCACCAGTAACATATAAATAATCATAAGATTCCCCCAAAGTGGACAATGCACCATTCTGACCGGAAAAAGCTTCAACTGATACTATAGAGGTATGGCCCTCGCCTGTGATTACAATAGGATGAATATCTTTAATATCACTTCCTGTGTTTGCGATGATTGAACCTTGTGCTATTTGCCAATTCCTATTTGAACTGTTCCCTCCATATTTATAAATTCCAACAGTAACACAATCAAAATTAAAGTTGGTTAATTGTCCATAAGTATTTGGACCTAGATATGCTCCTCCATAATTACCAAAGGTAAACAAATCTATCATTTGAGCGTTATCCGTATGATCAATCCAGAAAGTATAGTTACCTTTACTTACTACTGCATCGATAACTTTCCACGAAAAACTCTTCCCAAAGAGCCTCATATTAGCAGGGTTAACATGAAGATGCAGTAGCCTTGGAATATCATAACACCTATCTATAGCTATAAATTGGCCACTTAAAGGATAGCCATAGCAATGCTCTATTAATATCTGCTCACAAATCTGTGGTTTTATGGCCCGGAAGTCCATTGCCATATACTCACCATAGAAGGTAAGGTTCCTCAATGTCACGCCTTGAACCGGCTCATCCTGAGACATAGTTATTGTTGGAGGATACTCTATAATCTTGGAAGGATCGTTCCAAGCCTGCCCGGGATAATAAAACTGACATCCTTCAATACGGGTTGCAGATTCTACGGTAAAAGCAGGTTTATCTGCATCCAAAATGATAAACAAGGAACCCGTTGGTTTTTTTTCTGAATCAGAAATCACAGTGCCCCTCCCAGTTGGTCCATGCACTCCGACTAATGAGACATTCTTTTTTAAGGTAATTCCACTTTTGATTGGATATCCTCCTTCAACTGGTTCGACATAGATTATACCTCCTTGTTCTGACATCTTGTCTATAGCCTTCTGCAGGCGAATGGTGTTCACCTCAGGAGTGTTACTGGGTTTGACTCCAAACTTACGAAGGGTATATTGCGCCCCTACAGCTTGAAGGCATGGAATTAAAACGAATAATAAATATAATAAAGCTCTTTTGAACATATTTATTTCACATTATGCAAACATTTCTTCAAACTCTCTGTCCAAAAAGGAATCTCTAGCCCAAAGGTTCCTTTTGCTTTTGTTTTGTCCAGAACTGAGAACGCAGGCCTCTTAACGGGACTGGGGAACTCGTCGCTGTGGCAGGGCTGGATGTTGCAGTCTGTGTGGCCGCTGTACTCGGCTATCATTTTGGTAAAGTCATACCAAGAACAAACACCCTCATTACTAAAATGGTAAATACCTGTTTTAGAATAGTTCCAAGTTTCACGTTTCAGGTTCCATTCCATCTTATAGTCTTCGATTGCAGTGATTATTGCATCTGCAAGGTCTAGCGCGTAAGTTGGTGTACCTACTTGATCAAAAACGACTTTCAATTGTGGTTTCGTGGCCGTAAGGTTCAGCATGGTCTTAACGAAGTTCTTACCGAATTCACTATAGAGCCAAGCAGTACGAAAGATAAGATAGTCAACACCTGTAGTTTGTATATTCTGCTCCCCATGTAATTTAGTAAAACCATATACGCCGGTTGGATTACACTTTTGGTCTTCCTTACATGGAGTATTGTAAGGGTCGCCTCCAAAAACGTAATCAGTACTGATATGAACCAATAGACCATTAATATCCTTCATGGCTATTGCCAAGTTCTCAGGCGCCTTAGCATTCAAGAGTTCTGCTAAATCATAATTATCTTCTGCGGCATCCACATTTGTGTAAGCTGCACAATTGACTATAGCATCTATCTGCTCACTCTTGACAACGTCACGGATTGCGTCAAGTTTGGTAATATCAAGATGAACAGTCTCTGTATTAATATCATCCCCGGCCAATTTTTTCAGCATAACAATGGATTCCTCAGAGGCATCCGCCACATCAGTGAAAACATATTTATCTACACTATTCTTTGCAAGAATGCGCATTTCATTGCCCAACTGACCGTTGGCACCTGTGACAAGAATGTTCATATAATTACGTTTAGCATTTATAGGTTAGCGTACAAGTCAACATCAATTGAAAATGGACTGTCAAAGTCCTTCAGCATAGCATGTTTTGTATCCTTTTCGCTCAACAATGCTTTGTCCGTTGGAATCTTCCAATCAATTCCAAGGCTTTCATCTAGGATACTTATACCTCCATCCGCCTGTGGCGCATAGAAATTGTCGCACTTATACTGAAATACGGCAATATCACTGAGCACAGCAAAGCCATGAGCAAAGCCACGGGGCACAAAGAATTGACGGTGGTTATCTTCTGTTAGTTCTACTGCTACATGTTTACCATAAGTGGGACTACCCTTGCGAATATCCACAGCCACATCAAGCACTGTACCCTTCACACAACGAACTAATTTACTTTGAGTGTTAGGGGGGCTCTGAAAGTGTAATCCTCGCATTACACCATAACTTGACATACTTTCATTGTCCTGGACAAAATTGATGTTCAGACCCGTCTTCTCAGCAAAATCCTTGGCATTAAAACTCTCCAAGAAATAACCACGGGCATCTCCAAATACTTTAGGTTCAATGATGAGGACACCTTCTATATTTGTCTTTATTACTTCTATCATCGTTTAGAATTCATCTATTTTACCAGCACCGTTCTTCTCAAACTCATCCGCCATCTTTATCAAGTACTGGCCATACTGATTCTTGAGCATAGGTTTGGCCAGCTCACGCATCTTTTCTATGGTTATCCACCCTTTACGAAGTGCTATGCCTTCTAAACAGGCCACCTTAAGGCCTTGGCGCTTTTCAATGGTCTCAACATAGTTACTTGCTTCTGTTAGTGAATCATGCGTACCTGTATCTAACCATGCAAAACCGCGGCCGAAAGTTTGCACTTTCAGTTGTTTATCTTGAAGGAAGACTTGGTTTACAGTCGTGATTTCCAATTCACCACGTGCAGAAGGCTTGATGTTCTTAGCCACTTCGATAACTTTATTTGGATAGAAATAAAGTCCTACCACAGCGTAATTGCTCTTCGGTTCTTTCGGTTTTTCTTCAATGGAAAGGCAGTTGCCGTTTTTGTCAAATTCGGCTACACCATATCGCTCAGGGTCACTTACCCAATAACCGAAGACTGTCGCCTTGTCATTCTTTTCTGCATCGTTCACAGCTTGTTTCAAAAGGGCG
>JAEEGJ010003829.1_pt1 | contig 54464 bp, 42 predicted proteins | sample 8958761 | NCBI WGS metagenome assembly JAEEGJ01 (sample SAMN16246546, study PRJNA631951) | gut metagenome | biome: gut microbiome; feature: rumen; material: RS-attached | host: Bos | place: Iran: Karaj | collected 2018-10
GGTTTTCGCGCAATGCGTGATTCCGATTACGGAAGGTCAGTCGTATGTCGAGAATTTTGATGACGGCACCATGGAATGCTGGACGGTGGATGCCACTGGAGCTGGCACCTGGGCTGTGATGACAGGGACGCAGACCAATGTGGCGGCGTTCCAGAATGCGGAGGCAGGCGATGAGGCGCGACTGATTTCCCCGACTTTTGACATGTCGGGTGTGGGCAGTGCCACTTTGGGCTTCTCGTATGTCATGATGGCGTTATATAACAACGATGTGCTGACGGTGAGCTATCGCACTTCGGAGGCCGACAGCTGGCACGACCTCGACAGCTACAGCATCAACGACTGGCAGAACACCTACGAGGCATCGTTCGATTTGCCTGATATCTCGGCCACTTATCAGATTTCGTTTTTGGCACACTGCAATGGCGGATATTATATTTTTGTGGATAACATAGAGGTCACTGGCGAAGGCGGCTGCGCACGTCCGGTGAGTCTGCATGCCACGGAGATTACGACAAACACGGCGCTTCTTGGGTGGTCGACCACTGGCAGCGAGGAGAGCTGGACCGTTGAAATCAATGGGGTGCAGAAGACCGCCGATACACAGCCTTTTCTAATGGAAGGCCTTGAGCCGCATACCGACTACAGCTTCAGGGTGAAGGCTGACTGTGGCGGTGGCGTGGAGTCTGACTGGTCGTTGCCGATAACGTTCGAGACCTTATGCGATGACATCGTGGTTACCGACGACGAGCCGTATTTCGACGATTTTGAGGGCTCTGACAAGCTGGAATGCTGGCAAGATGAGATCATTGCTGGTGAGTTTGGCTGGGCTGTCGACCCTGAGTATCTTACCCAGAACAACGCCGCCAGTTTCTTCTGGATGGGCATCGAGGCGCGGCTTGTCTCCGTCACGATGGACATCACCGCGGTGACCAACCCGACGCTCACTTTCAGGCACAAGGAGCCGCATAACGAGATTTATGCCGACGAGCTGAACGTGTGGTATCGCACCTCACCGAGCGACAGCTGGCATTTCCTGGCGAGTTACACTGGCATTGTGGATAATTGGATGGATGAGACCATCATCTTGCCTAATCCTTCGGCGACATATCAAATCTCGTTCAAGGCTTTGGCTGCCAACGGCAACAGCGTTTACGTCGATGATGTGCGTGTTGGCAACTACATCGACGACGGTCTCGCCGAGTCGCAGGAGCTCATGGCATCTGTCATGCCTAATCCTACCAATGGTAAAATCACCGTTAGCACTAATCTTTCCATCGGAAATGTGGCGGTTTTCGATATGTTGGGCAAACAAGTCATGACAGATAAAATCGTTGACGGAATTGCCGAATTTGACCTTAGTGAGCTCACGCAAGGCGTGTATTTCATCAAGATATCTGATGAAAGCAGCGTTAAAACGGTGAAAATCGTGAAGAACTAACGTTCTCTGCGTTCAATCACATTGTTTAGTTTGTATCGGTCGCCGGTGGCGGGTCCTATGGCATCGATAAACCGCTGGTCGTAGCCCGGTGTCTCGTGCCCCCAACGTTGGAAGTTGCCGTTCTCGTCGACACGGCGTTTGATCTGGTCGTTGTATCTGACAATCAGGTATTTGGCTAATTTATCCCAGCGTTGCATCATGCGGTCGGCGTAGGCTATGCTTTTCTTGTTGAGATAGTCGCGTCGGTCGGCTGTTGTCATCGTCTCGATGGCTTTCAGCACTTCTTCTTGGTCGGCGAAATAATAGTCTTCGAGCTCGTTTTGGGCTATGCGGAGGTCGCCGATCATCATCGAATAGCGAGGATATATCATGTTTGCCACCCAGTTGTTCATCCAGAATGCCGATTCGAAGCTGAACTCGTTGCGGGGGTTGTTTTCCGGTCGGAAGCAGTCGGGCACTTGGGTGATGCAGCAGTATAGTGGCACGTAGGCGACCATGTCGGCGTCGTCGCAGTTGAACCATGTGACGCCGCCCACGTCGTTGGGCAGCCATGAGCGCATCTGGCATGTCATGGTGAAGCCGCTTTGTTGTGTGGCTATTGGGCGTTCGCGGTAGTAGTCGATGCTGTCGGTCGAGCGGAAATGCATTGGCAGTGGGCGTATCGGCATTCCCCACGGGCCGGCGGTCATGTCGGCGGTCATGTCGAGAGGTGTGCCTTCGAAGTGGTCGCGCATGTCGTGTTGCAGGTCGCGCAGAGAGAGCGGAGCGTCGGGTTTCACCCACAGAGGCATGCCGTCGCAGACGTCGAACTCACCGTTGATATAAGGCAGATACTGGTCCATATCCGAGCAGTGATGGCGGAAGAAGCTCCACACGCGGGCGTCGGCATAGCGCACATTCTCGAAGTCGATGGGGCAGTAGGCGTCGCGGAAAGAGAAGTCTTTGTCGCTGCCTTCGTAGAAGCCTTGTTCGCGGGCGAAACTGATGACATCGTGGGCGTAGACGCATTCTATCTCAGGGCGGTTTATCTTCTTGAGGTTTTTGCTGCTGATGCTGTTTTTAGAGTTTTTCTCTTGTGGAAACTGGCGGATGCGGCTGAGGTTGGCATGAGCCGAGATGCAGTCGTCGGGGACACGTAGCGCCACCCACACGGCTCCTTTTTTACCTTCGCCTTTGCCGATAATCTCCATGATCCAGGCCTCGTTGGGGTCGCACACGGTGATGCTCTCGCCGCTGCTGTTGTAGCCGTATTCTTCGACGAGTTCCGCCATGCAGCGGATGGCTTCGCGGGCTGTTGCCGAGCGTTGCAGGGCGAGGCGCATGAGGCTGAAATAGTCGAGGAGTCCGTCGTTGTTTACGAGTTCCAGTCTGCCGTCGAAGGTGGTCTCGACGATAGTGACCTGGTGTTCGTTCATCAGTCCGACGACGTTATAGGTGTAATCCACTTGTTTGACGTATTGTCCTTCGTGAGCTGGTCCCCATCCGTGGATGGCGATGAGTTCGTCTTTGTCGTGTCGTCCTGCGGGGCTGTAGAACAGCGATCCTGAGAAGCCGAATCCGTCGCAGTTATAGGAGCACATCACGCTTCCGTCGGTGGATGCTTTTTTGCCGACGATGAGGTTGGTGCAGGCGATGGCGTATGCTGCTGAGGCGAGAAGTAGGGTTAGTGATATGAGTTTTTTCATAATGATAATTTTTGTGCAAAGATACGAAATTAGTTAAAAGTTAAAAGATAATAACTTGTGGATTTATAATACTAATGGCTAACGGCTAATAGCTAATGGCTGTATTCCTCGGAAGCTTCGGCGGCCATTGGGAGTTCGGTGTCTTCGGTGGAGGTGTAGTTGACCATCTTGGGGCGGTGCAGGGCGAGGAAATAATCGCAGAGTAGCGTCTCGACGCGCAGCATTGTCTCTTTGATGCGGTTGGGTTTCAGTTGGCATTCCCAGATGACGATGACATGCCAGCCGTTTTCCTGTAAAATCTGATAGTTCTGCAGGTCACGTTCTTGGTTGCGGTGGATTTTATTGGTCCAAAACTCGCGGTTGGTTTGTGGAATCTTACAACATGATTCATGACCATGCCAGAAGCAGCCGTTCACGAAAATGGCGGTATGGTAAGGTCTCATGACGATGTCGGGTTTTCCTGGCACGCCTTTCACGTTGAGGCGGTAGCGGTATCCGTGGTTCCACAGCCAACGTCGGACCAGCAGTTCCGGTTTGGTGTCGCGGGAATGGATTCGGGACATGCAGCGGTGGCGTTGGGTGGGGGTGAGGCGGTCGGGCATAGTCGTGATTGTGAAATATAATGTAAACCTTAATGTAAACCGTTTAATATGTAAGTTGTTGTTAATCTTTAGGTTAATATATTTTTAATGTAAACCTTAATGTAAACCTTCTGATGTGAACTTGTTGTAAATCTTAGGGTTAATGTGTTTTTTAATGTAAACTTCTATTTTAAGGAAGTTATCCAAACTCCTTTTTTACGCGAACCATCTCTAGAGATTATCTTCAAATTGAATAAATGAAGGATGTCTTTACTAATAGTTTGACGACTGACAGTTGTTTTTTCAGCCATTTCCTTTTGAGTTATATAAGGGTTCTCTTGAATCATTTTAATTATTGTTTTTTGCCGATCTGATAGAGCTTTATAAAGATGTGATTGTGTCCAATAAGGATGACAGGGTATGTCAATTACAAAATAAGATCGTTCATTATCAGTTTCAATGGTTGCTTTGCCAGAACCATTCTTTTGTAATTCGTCTTGTATTGTTGGAATGCCTGTTGCACGACCTTCCGATAAATCCAATTCTTTTAAAAACTCTCCTAATCTACGATTTCTATATCTGCGGGATCTAAGACTTTTTGCTTCTTTAATTGCTGTTATACTGATGGATCGGTCGGGTCCGGAATAACTGAGAATAGATATTTTATCTGGTTCTATTGTGATTTCAACGGGCTCTCTTACTTTATAGTCACGATGATATAATGCGTTAACTACAGCTTCTTCCAAAGCTTGATAGGGATAGTTGTAAAAACGGAGAGACCTTTCGTCGTCTTTTTGTTTGATGACTTGTTCCTTGATGACATTTGTGCGCAAATAGTTCAATGTTTCGCGTATCATATATGGAACAGAACCTTTGATGGGGGGAGTTTCAACAAGATTGTTCGGATTTTTCTCTCTGCCATCTGGAAAAGTTACAATCTCCACTTGTGAATATGGGAAGAACCTACTAGGCTGATCGGAAAACATCATGGCTGCCACGTTTTTAAGCATTTTGTTTTCCGATGGCCCATCTGTAAGATTCATTTGTTCTAGCACGGACATGAGATTGCCTGTTAAATCTTCATTTGCCAAACGACTGTTGACATTAATCAAATAATCGCGTAAAAGTGTAGTGGAGATATCAGATAAATGCAGATTTGGGTTTCCTCTGTCGTCAAAAGGCACTTTGTTAGCCATGTCTCGCAACTCGTCCAATTGCTCGCTTTTTGCAATAACAGACGATGTCCCGTATCGAATGTAATATGCCATTTGTTTTTGTTTGGACAGAATATCGGTAGGGATTGCGTAAGGACGGTTCAAACCGCTTGGTATCCAGATGACGAGTATTTGAGTGTTGTCAACGTCTTCTATAGATAAACGTGGAGCGTAAAATGGATCCATAAGATTGTTAAATCCAACCATTTCACGCTGAATTTTATCCAGTTGGTTAATATCTAGTCCCAAAACAGGACGTTTAGCTATACCATTCTGTTCCTCCACACCAACCAATATATATCCTCCACCAATATTGTCAAAATCATTGGCAAAAGCACATATACTGTGATAAATATCTTTGGGATTCCAACCTTTTTTGAACTCAATGCGGTTGCTTTCCACTTTATGCTTGTTCAGCAAATCATTTATATTAATTGGTATGGCCATGTTAAAAATTTTGTTTTTTCAATTACATTGCAAAGATATAAAATAATCATGGTTTTTGATCAAAAAGCTGATTATTTTATAATTTTGTATAAAAATTGTGTCACTATAGTCTCTTAAAGTCCTGCAAATCCGATTTGGTGTCGCGCGAGTGGATGTGCGACATGCAAAGGTGGCGTTGGTAGGGGGTGAGGCGGTCGGGCATGATAGTTGTTTTCATCTAAACTCGTCTAAATTTTGTCTAAATTTCGTCTAATATTAGCTGCCCTTCATATTTTATTAAACACACAATCCCTATGCCATTCAAGGAACACGGGATTGGGCAAATGCTCTTCAGGCAAACGAATAGACTGATTCTTAATGCTTTCAAAATGTCTCGCATAGAAATCCTCGGTTTCATAATACCTTAGCTTATCCGCTAAAATGATTCTATTCTTTTTGTCAATACTTATGAAACCTTGGTCGAAAGCCCTATCATATAATGCAGATAGGCAAATGCCGTTTTCGGGATTCAACCTTTCCTTTTTATTCACCGACCATGGTATAATATGACTTGCCACCAACAGTTCAGGTATGGAAATACCAGTGATTGCACATCGATTATCGTAATTGTTCAATATCATGGCGCGGAAAGCATTTTGGTTTACACGTTGTTTAACGTACGCCATCCTGTCCATACCTTTCATCTGGGAAACGTCTATATTCAAAGATTGTTCAAAGGTCTTTTTTTGCATCTGATCCCTAATCTTCTCCGCTTCCAGAAACAAGTCTTCCTTGTTGTCCACAAATTCATCCCAATATGGCATACATACACTTAATCCGCCTGGCATTCCTGTGCGTCCACTATTGATAATATATGGGTCGCAGGCGGCAAAATTCACCAAACGCAGGGCAACAGCATTATCTGTCCTATTCATTAGCTTGGCTAAATCCCTAACCTCCGCTGTGGTGTGGTTCAAACGACCAAATGGCAGCTGGAAATACAGTGCTAACGTCAAAATCATCTCGTCCCGTGTCCAAAGTCGTTTAGGCATAATGTTTTTTATTAGTGCAAGTGAACAAATCTATGAATGTCATATTGATTGTCAGCTATTTAATATAAAACTGGTATATTCCACCCAATCTGCAAAGATAACAATTATTTATTAAAAATAAATAAAATTCGACAAAATTTTAAACTTTAAACCGTAAACTATAAACTATTATTCTTATCTTTGCCCCGTGAAAACTTTTTTAATCTTTAAATTATGGAAAAACGTAATTTTGTGATCGCAATAAACCGCGAGTTCGGATCGGGCGGTAGAGAGATAGCCTGCAAATTGGGCAACCTGCTCGGCGTCAACGTGTATGATAAGGATATCCTCGACAGACTGACAAAACAATTTAACCTCACCGTGGAGGAGATTGAGAGCATCAAGGCGAAAAAGACAGGCTGGTGGGGCGACTTCTGCCAGTATTACAGACAGTTCAGCCTGAGCCGCGAGATGTGCAACACCGTCACCGAAGACCGTGAAGTCACCTCGAAACAGATTTATTACGCCGAAGCTCAGATACTACGCGAACTCGCCGAGAAAGAGTCTTGCGTCATCATCGGACGCTCGGGCTTCCATGTGTTTAAAGACAACCCGTCAGCATTGAAGATATTCTTCATCGCCGACATCAACACACGCGTGCGCCACATCATGAACCAGTTTGCACTCGATGAAGACGCCGCTCGCAAACGCATCGAAATGGTCGACAAAGCCCGCGAAAACTACACCAAGACCTTTGCAGGAGTGTCGCGCTACGACGCACGTAACTACGACTTTGTCATCAACGTGTCGCAACTCACAACCGACAGCGTCGCCGCCTTCCTCGCCGACAACATCAGAAAACGTTATCCACATTTATAATAGCCATTAGTCATTAGCCATTAGCCATTAGTAAAAAAATTCTAAAAACTAAAGACTAATGGCTAAAAACTTGTATATTTGCAGCGCAAAACACAGGGGTACTTGAAAACCCCCTTTAACAAAACAAGGACATGCTAAAGAACACAGAACCGACAAAAGATTCGGTCATCATTTATTCAGGCGGACTCGACTCGACCACGCTGCTGTATGATGACCGCGAGCGTGTTGCTTTGGCTGTCACCTTCGACTACGGCAGCAACCACGCCGCACGTGAGATAGCCTGCGCCCGCTGGCACTGCGAGCATCTGGGCATAGAACATATCGTCATCGACCTCGCCTTCATCGGGAAATACTTCGACTCGTCGCTGACAGCGGGCGCCGACGCCATCCCCGAAGGCAACTACGACGACGAGAACATGCGCTCCACCGTGGTGCCCTTCCGCAACGGCATCATGCTCTCTGTGGCGTGCGGACTCGCCGAGAGCCGCGGACTGAAACGCGTGCTCATCGCCAACCACGGCGGCGACCACGCCATCTACCCCGACTGCCGCCCCGAATTCGTCAAAGCAATGGATAACGCAATGACAACAGGCACCTACGAAGGCGTGAAGCTCGCGGCACCCTACACCGACATCACCAAAGGCGACATAGTGAAAAAAGGCACCGCCTTAGGCATCGACTACAGCAAGACTTATTCGTGCTACCGCGGAAAAGAACGCCATTGCGGACGCTGCGGCACATGCCAGGAAAGAAAAGAGGCTTTCAAAGAAGCCGGAATCATTGACCCAACAAACTACGAGGACTGAAAAATGTATTACATCAAGAAAACAATAGAAGTGGCAGGCGCTCATCAGCTGACACTCGATTACCCAAGCAAATGCTGCTCACTGCACGGACATAACTGGATCATCACCATCTACTGCAAAGCCAAAGAACTCGACAAAAACGGCATGGTGGTCGATTTCTCGGAGATAAAAAACCGCATCGTAGAGTCTCTTGACCATAAAGTCGTCAACGAGGTGCTGAAATGCAACCCAACAGCGGAAAACATAGCACGCTGGTGCTGCGACCAGATAACCAACTGCTACCGCGTCGACGTGCAGGAAACCACAGGCAACATCGCCACTTACGAAAAAGACTGATGATGCGAGTCAACGAGATATTTTATTCGCTGCAGGGCGAGGGCTTCAACACCGGAATGCCTGCCGTATTCATCCGTTTCAGCGGATGCAACCTCCAATGCCCTTTCTGCGACACCAACCACGCCGACGGCAAGGAGATGACCGAAGGCGACATCATAGAAGAAGTGTCGAGATATAAGGCGAATCTGGTGGTCGTGACAGGAGGCGAGCCCGCGCTTCAGCTCACCGAGTCACTGGTGGAGATGCTGCATCTCCTGGGTAAGACAGTGGCTGTCGAGACCAACGGCACCATAGAGCTGCCTGAAAACGTCGACTGGATCACGCTGTCGCCCAAAGACATGTTCCTTGGCGAGAAGGCGAAACCGGTTCTAAAATATGCCGACGAATTGAAATTGGTTTTTGACGGTGATTGTAAAGACGCACGGCCGTGCGTCTCAACGTACGAAAACATCGCCGTGAGATACCGTTTCCTGCAGCCTTGCGACACCGGCGACCCTGAAAAAAACAAAGAAATAATACAAAAAACAATCGAATATTGCAAAGAGCATCCCGAGTGGAGGCTCTCATTACAGACGCATAAAATATTAAATATCAGATAGTTATGAATAGAGAGAAAGATAATCTGCAGTCATTGGGCCACAAAGCCGAGATCCCTGAAACCTACGCGCCGGAGGTCCTCGAAGCCTTCGAAAACCGTCATCCTGAGCGCGACTACTGGGTGCAGTTCAACTGCCCTGAGTTCACCACGCTTTGCCCAATCACCAGCCAGCCCGACTTCGGTGAAATCAAGATTTTGTATATCCCGGATGAGAAAATGGTGGAGAGCAAGAGCTTGAAGCTGTATCTCTTCTCCTTCAGAAATCACGGTGATTTCCATGAAGATGTGGTCAACATCATCCTCAACGACCTTGTGAAGCTGATGAATCCACGTTACATCGAGGTAGTCGGACTGTTCGTCCCGCGTGGCGGCATCAGCATCCATCCTTACGTGAACTATGGCCGCAAAGGCACGAAATACGAGGCGATGGCGGAGGACAGAATGCGAAATTATCAGATACGATAATATATTTCTTGGTTTTTTCAAAAATTTGTCGTATCTTTGCAGGTTGATTACCAATCAATTAAATGGAATATTAACCTAAAAAAGCATTTATCATGAAAAAATTATCAGGTGTTTTCGTAATTCTGATGTTGGTTTTGGCATTTGTCGGCTGTAAGAAAGATAACGATAACGGCGGTGGCGGAAGCTATAGCTTGGAAAGCCTCAGCTTGAAAAGCATGGACCTCAGCCATGCCCGGATGCTGGCTCTCGCCGAGAGTGAGAGTAAAGACAGCTTCGACTATACTCCGCTTTACATCGTCAACGATGACGGTGTGCTTGAGTCGGTGGAATACACCATGGAGGTGGAGGGCGACGACGGCGGTCTCGTGAACCTCGTGAAGGCCAACCTCCAGCTGAAAGTCCATTACATCTACCAGATAGGCACCGACTGGATATGGCTGTTCGACTGCCGTCATTATTACCCAGGCATTGAAGAGCTTCCAGAGGAAGACAGGATTGCCATCCTTGACCTGATTGCGAAATACGACGGCATACATTATCTCGTAAGAAAAACCGACGGAGCCATCTTCAAATGGCTATTGGAGGACGGCCGTCCTTATAACATCGTCAACTACGGACTGGAACGCCCGAGCGATTTCTATGGTGTGGTGGAGCAATACGGCGACGACATCGTGGAGGTGAGATACGACGAGACCAACAGTCAGATATACTATCTCGACGACAAAGGCAACCATATCAATATCAGCACCATGATTCCTGACGGACTTCATCCGCAGAGCGTGTATCCGGCATATAACGACGGGGTGGTGGGTGCCACGATAGCTTACAACATCCTCAACGGCTACCTGAATTACCAGCATTTTGTGATATTCCCGTCGTCACTCAAGATAGCGCAGGTGGTGGTGCCTAACTACCCGGACGCGCTGTACACCCGCAGTCAGCTCGTGCTGGTCGACAACAGCCTTTATGTGATGACGGTGAACAACTACCAGACATACGACGAGACGGATTTCCGCAAGGTGCTGATAGATTTGCAGGACGAGACCGTCAGCGTGAGTCCGCAGCTGGTGACTATCGACAGCGAGGTGAAGCTGCAGCCTAACACCATCGGCTACCAATATCCGGTGTTCCACGGCGATAATATCTTTTGGCTGCAAAACGGCAAAATCAACTCCTTGTTCCCGGAGACGAGCTATTATAACACCATGGACCTGCCGGCGCATTATCCTAATGACGCACTGGAATATGTCGACGGTGTGGCATATACCATTGATAATCAGCACGATGCGACAAACTACTGGGTCTGTGACATGGCGGTGGGCTATGCCATCAGTCACGACATCATAATGCCCGACCTTTCCGAGTATGCCGGACAGATTGTGGTGGGCTCCAACTCCGACTGGGAGTTCAACTACAACTCATTGACATTCACCAGCTACTGCATGTTGCTTGACGGCCGCAAGCTGAATTTCTACTTCAGCGTGGTGGGCAGCGATGCGGGACAGGTGCAGGTGGTCAGCGAAGGCGAGGGCGGCGGCGCAGGACGCGTCATATCCACACTTATCAGGTTAAACTAACAGACAATTGAAATGATATTTTATTATTCAGGCTGCGGAAACAGCGAGTTTATTGCAAAAAGTATAGCTAACGCATTGAATGACAGGCTGGTCTTCATCCCTGAGGCACAGCGAAACGGGAGTTTTGAATATGACCTTGCGGAGGGCGAGATGCTGGGCTTCGTCTACCCGATATATTCCTGGCGACCGCCTCATCTGGTCGACGAGTTTGTTGAAAAGATGCTTATCAACGGGAAGCCGTCGTATGTGTGGACCGCTGTGACATGCGGTGACAACGTCGGCATGACCGAGCAGATTTTCCGTAAGGCGTTGAACGACAGAGGTTTTGAACTCAACGCAGCTTACTGCTTCAAGATGCCTAACACCTACGTCAACATGATGGGGATGACCGTCGACAAGCCAGAAGTCGCGAACGAGAAAATCGCAAAAGCCAAGGATAAGCTGCCGAAAGTGATAGAGATGATAAAGGCGAAGACAGCGTTTTCCGACATGATAAAAGGCGGTTTGCCACGTTTCAAGAGCAACGTCATAGGCAAGAGCTTCTGGAAATGGGCTTCCGACAAGCCGTTTTTTGCCCAAGACACCTGCATCTCGTGCGGGCTGTGCGCCAAGGTGTGTCCGCTGAAGAACATTACGCTTGAAGACGGCCATCCGGTGTGGCACGGCAACTGTGTCACCTGCGACGCCTGCTATCACCACTGCCCGCAGCACGCCATACAGTATGGGACAAAGACGAAAGGTAAGGGACAATATTATTTTACAGAATCATGAAAAAACTATTGATAACATTATTCTTGGCATTCGCGATGCTTCCTGTCATCGCCCAGAAAGCCTGGACTGTCGAGATGGTCCCGAACACCCGATTGCAAAGCAACAGCATCCATGTCAGCGACCCCGACAACTACCTTTCGCCAGAAGCTGAAATGCGTATCAACACAGCATTGTGTGCCATCCGCGATACCGCCGACGTGTTTCTGGTCGCACTGGAGAGCATCGGATATGAAGAACCTGCCGATTTCAGGACAAAACTGTTCAACAAATGGGGCATAGGCGACAAAGGCAAAGACAACGGACTGTTGATGCTCTTCGTAGAAGACCAACACGCATTCGAGTTTGAGGTGGGCTACGGCATTGAGCCGGTGATTCCAGATATCAAGTGCTTCGAGATTTTCAACCACACCATAAAACCTTATTTCAAAAACGGCGACTACGAGGGCGGAATGGTAGCCGGAGTGATGGATATTTTCGAGGTTTTCGGCGGCACCATGCCCGAGACTATTGTCACCGACCTGCCCGACGAGGAGGTGTACGCCACCGTCATAGCCGAGAAAGACAAGGTGACGATGAGCGATTTCTATCTTTGGGTGGTTTTCATGCTGGTGATGCTACCTATAATCTCGTTCATCTATTTTCTTTATAAAAATAAGGAGGACAAGGAGTTTAAGAATAATGGCGGCGAGGTTAAAAACACGTATTCTGTCGAAGATAAAGACGGCTTGCGGTATATCACTGACCCGGGCAGCAACTGGACGGGCTCGGCATGGCAGGGCATAGGCTGCGCCCGCGCGCTCACTTTCGGGATGTCGGCACTGGCTTGTTATTTCGTGGTAGCAATCATAATTTATGCGTTGATGCCAACGTCTGAAGATGAATACACATCCAACAACTGGATTGCCGCGTTGACGCTGATAAGCTATCTCTCATGGATATGCTTCAGGCACAACAGCCGCACCATCAAGATGGCGAACAAGCTGGCAAAGGAGTCTATCTGTCCGAAAGTCATTTACGACAAGGCCAAGAATTACCGTCGCACCAAGTTCGTCAACTTCATCGCGCCATGGCTGGGCTGGTATTATAAGAAAAAATACGATGACCTCAAAAACAAGGCTCCTGAGATGCTTTGTCCAGATTGCCGTCAGGAGATGAGCCTCGACGAGACGGTGGTGATTCCTGCCAAGGAAGCGGCGGAGATGGCGTTTGAGTCGAGGAAATACACCTCGGTGCGCTGTCCGGCGGGTCATGTCTACGTCATCAAGGAGATGGGCAAGAAATACAAGAGCTTCACCAACTGCGAGAAATGCGGAGCGCATCTGGCGAAATATGTGAAGACCACCAACATCACGAGGGCTACATACCAGCATGCGGGCCTTGACGAGAAGGAGTATGAATGCCAGTTCTGTCACGAGCATATCATCCGCAAGGTGACAATCCCGAAGCTGGTGTATGTGCCGTCGAGTAGCAGTAGTAGTTCAAGCTATCATTCGAGTTCGTCGCACAGCAGCGGCGGCTACTTCGGCGGTGGCCGCAGCGGTGGTGGCGGCTATTCAGGAAGGTGGTAATAATGTAGAGACGGATGAAAATCCGTCTTTTTTTTCGCAAATCGGCTCCACGAAATAGCATATTTGGGCTAATAAAATCGAGGTAAAAGAAAAAAAGCCGACCGTACAAAGCAATTACCCATAAAAGGGAACCACATACGGAACCGACTTTCGATAAAAGTCAACCGTACCAAGCGTTAACAAATTAATGAACACATACGGAATTGACTTTTCAGGCTGCAAAAATACAAAAAAATCTCAAACCGAATGCTTTTTTTTAATAATTTTTTCAAAAAAATAAGGTGCGCCACCGGCGCACCTTATCTCTTATCACACCAAATTATCAATACGCATCCTGGACCAAACGCACAGAGTGACCTTCGTAACGATAGTAGCCGGTAATACCAAGCCCGTTGTTATGGAAGTAAAGATAGTTCGCGTAGTAGGTATTGTAGTGCGTGGTCGACCAGTATATGCCATCGTAACCAACGCCGCCAACATCCGTCCCGACACGCAGGCCAGCAGTAGGCAGGAAGACTGCGCCGTGCGACTGTAAGTTGGCCCAGTCCGCAGCAGTAATCACATTGGTGGTGAAATTTGCATTGTAGGTATTGGTGCTATTCAATGTATAATACGAAGGATTCCAGTTGTCGGGCAACAGAATGACACCGTTCACGTATTTCACTCTGGCCTTGGCATAGCGGATGCCAGAGGGTGTGGTACGGGTGTTTAACACATAATCCCACTCCAGCTGAGTCAAGGTGCGCCACAATCCGGCTTGGTTGCCACCATTGCTAATGGCGTTGTAGACACCCCAATCTGCTTCGGCGTAAGCACCAGTCAAGTCATATCCGTAGTTTGTGTTGTCAGTAGGCCCGTATCCATAACCGTGAGACTCGTTGTTAACATGTTCATAATAGAATGGCCTATAGTAAATATTGCCGTTGTCCCAACCGCTGGTGCCCCAGCCAAAAAGGTCAAGCCAGCCATCATACTCGTATCCATAAACGATGTTGGTATTGCCATTGCCTATATAATCTGTTTGGTTTTCGGCAAAGCGCCATATACCTTCGTATGGGTTGTATTGCAAGTTGCCATTTGAGAAAAACACTTGGTCGCCGTTGCTGTTGATGGTGAATTTTCCATTGACCGCTCCCTCGGGAAGATTACCATAGGTGATGACGTTCACATCGATGCCTTCAAACAGGTAGTCATTAGCGGTAATAGCTGGTACTGCGCCGCATGTTCCAGTGTAATCATAATTGTCGGAATACGCTTCGCTGCCCGCTGGTAATGCGTTTTGCGGAAGCAAAATAGCCCAACGCTCGCCGCTGCCAGCCGATAATTTAATCGCGCCATCGTTGATCTTGTCAAAAGTGAAGCTGTTGTCGCTAAAATTAATGGTCACATGGTTGTTCATTCCTTCAATACATGTTGCCTCGGTTGAATATGTCTCCACGTTGAACATCACCAGGGCACCCTTGTTTTGGAAGAAGGAATGATAGGTGCCTTCGCCGGTGAAGTCTTCTTCGGATATGCCAAACGAAATCACAGCCATGTTGCTGATGTCGGTCTGGTCGATGATGTTAACCGAGCAAGAGCTGCTCGTGGCAGGAGTGAGTTCGTCTTCAGGAGTTCTGTTTCCGAGGAAATAGAAATAAAGAGGCTCGTTCATGGCAGGGTTGGTGAGGTTGCCTTTGAATGTGGTACCACGGCAAGTGAGCTTGCCTACGTATTTGCCGCCGCTGCCTACATACACCACGTCGTTTTGGGAGAATGCCACCTCGCCTGTGTTAGGGTCGACATCGATCTTTGAGCCGCTGCCCTTCACATCGAGGGTGATAGGGACGATGCGGTCGCCCGTCGGAACCACCTGTTCAACTTTTTTCTTGCACTGCGAGAGGCTCATCACCATCGCAATAGCCATAATCAATAATGTAAGTCTTTTCATAGTTTTCAATTTTTTTGTTATTTAATTCAATTTATTTTCTTTTTTGCTCCGAGTCCTTCTGAAAGCGTAGTTTGCACCAGCTGCAAGCAGCACAATGATTCCGCTTCCGAGCGGTGCGGGCTGTCCGAAGCCTTGGTGCCCGAAGTTGCCGGTGAAGTCGTCGCCGAAGCTCTCGTGCGTGAATCCGTAGATGTAGTCATCGCCGAACATCTGGTGCGAGAATCCATAGATGTAGTCGCTTCCATAAATCTGGTGCGAGAACCCGTAGATGTAGTCGTCGCCGAAGCCCTCGTGCGAGAACCCGTAATGGTAGTCATCGCCAAAGGCCTGGCTCTCAAAGTACATGTCGGTGCCTTGTGCCCACGTGTCGGGAGGCGATGCCATCACCGCCGCCAGCGCCATCAGAAGCACAAAAGCTTTGCGTTTCTTTTTCAATTTTTCCATAGGCATAAAAATTTTCAAATTTTCACGCTACAAAAATATACTCAAAAATAAAAGCTGTCAACTACCTAAAACTCGCATTTTTTAATTTTAATAAGTCAAAAGTAAGAAGTATTATATTTTGTTTGAAATGCGAGTTTTGGGTACTTGTTTTTTGAAAAATCATTCCATAATTTTGCAAATTGAAAAGTTTGTCAAACGGGATATTGCCATTTTTAAAATTCAAATACCATGAAAAAACTCATCATCACAGTGATTCTGGCGGCGTTTGTGGTGCTGCCGGTTCTAGCGCAGAATGTGCTTTATGTCAACAAGCCTGAGGGAGTGCTCTCACCGATGATGAACGAGCCGGTGGGCGCGTCAGGCTGCGGCGCTCAAAAACCAATGCGATAACATCTTAATTATTTGATTATGAGAAAAGTTTTTGTTTTCATTATGCTGTCGTTTGTGGCGGCTTTTTCGGCTGCCGCCCAGAAGGCATGGACCATCGAGACGGTGCCCAACACACGTTTGCAGAGCAACAACATCCATGTCAGCGACCCTGACGATTATCTTACTGATGTGGCGGAGATGCACATCAACACGGCACTATGCTCTATTCGGGACAGCGTCGACGTGTTCCTCGTATGCCTCAGCACCATCGGAGACGAGGACCCCGCTGATTTCAGGTCGAGACTCTTTAATTACTGGGGCATTGGCGACAAAGGGAAAAACAACGGGTTGCTCATGCTCTTCATCGAAGACGTGCATGCTTTTGAGTTTGAGACAGGCTACGGTATTGAGCCAGTATTGCCCGATATCAAGTGTTTTGAGATATTTAACCACACCATGCTGCCTTTATTCAAAGAAGGCGACTACGACAGCGCGATGTATGCGGGTGTGCTCGACATCGTTGAGGTTTTCGGTGGCACCGTGCCCGAAGAGCTTGTGACCGACCTCCCCGACGAACAGGTTTACGATGAGTTGAGGGCTGAGAAAGACAAAGAGATAATGAGCTCGTTCTATGTGTGGTTCTGCCTCTTTCTGTTTGCCATCCCCGCGTGTTCGTTCTTATCGTTCCTCGCCAACAGGAAAGACGACAAGAAAGTCAAAAAAGACGGTCCCGATATCAAAGACACGTATTCCATAAAGCAATACGACGGCTTGATGTTCATCAACGAGCCCGGCACCTCATGGAGCGGCTCGGCATGGCAGGGTGGGGGATGCGCCCGCTCGCTCACCTTCGGACTGTCGGCGATAGTGTGGTTCTTCGTGACATACGTGGTGCTTTTTGCGTTGATGAAAGGCGAGGAGGAGATCGTCATCCGCAACTGGATCGCCGTCGTCACAATAATAGGTTATTTCTCGTGGATATGCATCAGACATAACCGTCGCACCATCAAGATGGCCGACAAGGTGGCGAAAGACTCGCTCATCCCGCGTAGCGTGTATGACAAAGCGAAAAACTACCGCCGCACCCAGTGGGTCAACATCCTCGCTTTCTGGATTGGATGGTATTATAGGTCGATTTATGAAGATCGCAAGAAGAGATGTCCTGAGATGTTTTGTCCCGAATGCCATGAGGCCATGAACATCGACGAAACACCGGCTGTTTTGCCTGCCAGAGAGGCAGCTGAATTGGCCAATGAGGCAAGGAGATTCGTCTCGTTGCGCTGTCCGAATGGTCATGCCTTCATCATAAAGGAGAAAGACAAGAGATACAAGAGCTTCACCAACTGTGACCATTGCGGGGCGCATCTGTTGAAGAAAGAAAGCACCAAAGTCATCAAGGTGGCAACCTATGACCACACCGGCCTTGACGAGGTGACATACGTATGTTTGTTCTGCAAGGAGAAGATTGTGAAAGAGGTGGTGTTGCCGCGTCGTGAGCATTCGTCGAGTGGAGGAGGCCATAGTAGTGGCGGAAGCTCGTCGCGTTCGTCGGGCGGCTCCTTCGGAGGCGGTCGCAGCGGTGGCGGCGGCTACTCCGGAAGATGGTAAAAAAAACGGGGGACTTCACGAAGTCCCCCGTTTTTTGCTATTTTCTCTTTCGGTAAACGGCGTATCCAGCACCGAGAGCGGTCAGAATCAATATCCCGCTGCCGAGAGGAGCGTCGCCGTTGGTGTCAAGGCCATGACCGGTTGGCAGGTTGAACACCAAGCCATTGCCGTCGTCATATCGGCCAACACCATTGTCGTAGATGTCCCAATTGCTGAAGAATCCGTCGTTTTGTGCGTTGGTACCGAGTACCGTCGTCAACATCAGAGCTATTGCAAATAATATTTTTTTCATTTTATTATCCTCCTATTATTTTATCTCACTACAATTTTTTGTGTCTTCATATCATCACCGACAATCCTCAGGATGTAAACGCCGCTTTGAGCCGGCTTGCGAACCGTTTCTATGCCGTTCACATTATATGATGCTATGTGACGTCCCATCATGTCGAAGATTTGCAGCTCACCGTTGCCGCACACCACGATGTCGCTGCCATCCTGGTAGGCGAATGTCGTTGAGTTTGCCGACGCGTTGAACATGAGGGTGAAGCGGTCTTCACGGTCGATTGGGGTGCCGACGAAAGTGTAGCTCGGATTGGCGATGAGGTCGATTTCCTTGTCTTCGATTTTGTCGATGAGGCGGAGGGTCTTCATTTCGGCATTATCATTTCTGAAATTGATGGTGTAGATGTCAGACTCTTTTGCTTTGAAGTTGAGTGGCAGCTCGCCGAAGCCTGTTGAGCTTACGATGGCGTAGTCGGTGCCGTCCTGAGGAATGTAGAGCTTAGATGTCTCTTCGTTGAAAATGAATTTCTCCAGACGGCTGCCCTCGTTGAAGCTCACGATGGCGTTGTCGATGACGTTTGCTGAGCCTGCCGAAGCATCGCGTTCATTGCCTTTTGTCAAGGTGATGTTGACGCTTCCGTTGTTCGGGGCGCTCATCATCATCGGGTCAAGCTCTCTCACGAAAGATAATGTCGATGTAGACATGTCGGTCTGAACCAAGATGCCTTCGCAAGCCGCGATAGGTGTGCCTGAGATGTTCTGGACCGCCACGATATCGTTGCCGGCCTCGTTCATTTTATAGAAATTGAGGTTGTCGAATCCATACATGGAATTGATGTAAGCGGTGCATGCCAACGGGTTGCCTACAAGGTTGAAGCCAGTTAACGTCATACCGTCGATGTAATACAGGTTAACTGACTTCTCATATTCATTAGATGCTATTGTGCCTGCGAAATTCAGCTTGGTGTTGGTGGCGTTGGCATAAAGATAACCCATTCCTTCAAATATATGGAAACTGTCGGTGTTGTTGCCGTATTTGTAGTTTTGCCATTGCGCACCTTCTTGTGACTGGTCGAATTTGTAGAGGTCATAGTCGCCTGAGATGAGGTTGTCGATATCGTCGGGCTCGATGTAATAACCATACGTATCGTCAAACTGGGTGCCTTTCAGCGGTGATGAGATGAAGTGCCAGTCGTCGCCACCTCTGTCATAACCATTGATGTTTTTCTCAACAGTGGCTGAGACATCGATGTCGTTCCAGAGCTGTCCGCCTTCCTCGATGACAAGTGCGGAGGCGTCGGCTGCTGAGTAAGTGGCATTGTAGTTACCGATATAGAGCTTGTTGCCTGAAGTCACCGTCACCACATTGCCGTCCATGATGGTGAGCTTGTTGGCGTAAGCGTTCGGTATGTTCACTGTGGCGTCTGCCATGATGATGACATCTGGAGTGAAGTCAGGGTTATATTCGGTACTGCTCGGATCAAGCGGGTCGCTGGTAGGAACCTCGCCATTTGACCAGTTGGAGGCTGTGCCCCAGTTGTTGTCGGTGGCACCAGTGAAGTAATAGCCTTCCATGATTTGGATATTAGTAAAGAGTTTCCAGTATTTTGCGGCGCTATATGCTGTCTCCGCCTCGCTTCCCAGCACATACAAAGTGGCATCGATATAACCTGGGTCGTTAAAGAAAGTGTTTTCGAAGATGGTCGGCGGCGTGGTGTTGTATGAGGTGACAGTCTCCAGATACTCATCTTCGCCGTTAAAGGCATAGTCGTCAATGTAGGTAAGACCACTGCCGAGTGTGAGGTCGGCTATCGGGTTGTTTATGAAGGCCATGTAGCCGATGCTGGTCACGCTGTTCGGGACGGTAAGTGAGGTCAGTGAACAGTCAACAAAGGCACTTTCACCGATTTCTGTGACGCCGTTTGGCAAAGTGACACTGGTGAAGCCCTTGAGACTATGGAAAGCTCTTTCCGGGATGTAATTCACGTTGCTACCGATGTTGAGCGTCTTGGCTTGGTTGCCTGTTCCGTGCCAAACCCCGCTGCCGACATAATCACAATGGATGGCGTTATAGTTGACGGTTGCCATACTAGAGCAGTTCCAGAACACGCCATGTCCAATGTAATTGAGGCCAGTGCCGAGGGTGACAGTCGTCAAACTGCTGTTGTCTCTAAAAGCATAGTCTTCAATTCTCGTCACCGATGCCGGAATATCGACTGAAGTAAGGGCACAGTCTCCGAACGCTTCTTCGCCGATGGTGGTGAGGTTGCTGGCAAAGCCTGCCGTGGTGAATGTCGCAAGGCTGGTGCAGCCTCTGAAGGCGTAGTCGCCAATAGTTCTCACTGGCGACTTCACATCGAAGCTGGTCAAGGCGGTGCAGCCTTCAAACATGCCGGGAGTGAGATTTTCAACTCCCCAAACGGTGGCTGAACTCAAGGATGAGCAGTTGTAGAATGTTCTTACGCCCACAGAAGTCACATTCGATGGCAATACGACCGAGGTCAATCCTGTCCCGTCAAAGGCATATTTTCCAATATAAGTGACGTTGCCACCAATGTTAATGCCCTTGATGTCGCTGTAGCGGAAGGCCCAGTCACCGATGGAAGTCACGCTGTTGGGAATGGTAACGGTGGCATCGCGCAAACCATACAATGCATAGAAGCAGCAAGCAGGAATAGTCTGGACGCAGTTCTTGATATCCAAGGTTTTGTTCGCAACATATATCACAACATCGTAGTTGGTAATCGCCCATGCAAATTCAGATACCGTCTGGCAGTTAAGGGCGTAGTAGTGGACAGCCGTCAATCCAATGCAGTCCTCAAAGGCATACGCGCCAATGGTCTTCACGTTTCTGCCGATGGTGAGTTCGGTCATGCCCGTGCAGCCGCTGAAAGCGTATTCGCCGATGGTCTCTAAGGTGTGAGGGATGAACACGGAAGTCAAGTTGATACAATCCATGAATACATCGTCTCCGATGGCAGTCACAGTGTAGGTCTTGTTGTTCCTTGTAAGCGTGCCTGGAATGACCAAGTCGCCCGAAATGGCCTGGCTGTCCGAGACACCAGTGACAACGGCGGTGTTGTTTACATCAGACCAAGCATACAACAGATATCCGTTTGGTGTAGGCCATGGATGCACATCGAAATATTTCCAAGGGGCGTTGCTGGCGAAGTTGTTCAGTTGCGCGGCATTCACATAGAGCGGAATCTCGGAGGTGTCGATGCCGTTGAAGATGTTTTGTCCGCTCGGGACGAATAGATACAAACTGTTAAGTGTTACTTCACCCAAGTTCACGCATTCTGAAAAGGCGTTGTTGCCAATGTCTGCAATGTTTTCGGGCAAAGTGAGCGAGATAAGCCCCGTTTGGGCAAAGGCGAATTGCGCAATGTTGTTGAGGCTGGTCGGCAAGCTCACGGTCTTCAGGTTGGTGCAATCCATGAAGGTGCACATGTAAATGTTCGTGATGCCTTCAGGAATGCTTATTGACGTGAGGCCTGTGCTGCGCGCAAAGGCGTACTGCTCGATACTTTCAAGCCCGTCGTTAAGGGTGATGCTGGTAAGTTTGTGGCAATCGGCAAATGCCTGCGCGTGTATATAGGTCACTGTGGAAGGCACGGTGTAATGGCCGGCTTTGCCTCTCGGATAATAGATGAGGTTGGTCTCATCATCGCTGAACAATACACCATCGATAGCCTTGAAGTATGTGTTGCCTGCATCAACGGTGATGGCCTCAAGGTTGTCGATGCCATAGAAAGCACTCGGAACATGGGAGATGAGATTGAATGCTGCTGACAGTTGAATCGTGGTCAAGTGTTTGTTGCCATCAAAAGCATAATTTGTGATGCTTTCCACGCTGGCAGGGATAGTGAAACTGGTTTCAGTTTTTCCGACAGGATAGGCAACGAGTTGCTCGCCGTTTTTGCTGTATATGATGCCGTTGTCTGACTTGTAGCTGGCATTGCTGGCATCGACGGTGAAAGCAGTGAGGCTCTGGCAGTTGCTGAATGCACTGTTGCCAATGGTAGTCACCGAGGCGGGAATGCTGACTGAAGTGATATTTCCGTTGCCGTTGAAAGCGTTATTGGCGATGGCTGTGACGGTGTAGGTGCCGTTCATCAGCGTGGCGGGAATAATCAGGGTGCCGAAGGTGTTCTCCGTGCAGCCCGTGATGGTGGCTGTGTGGTTCACATCGTCAAGTGTGTAGGTGATACCGCCCGTGTAGATGGAGAGTGAGCTCCAGCCGGCGGCGTTTTCATAGGCGTCATAGCAGCCCATCGGCACATTGACGCGGCAGCTCGAAGGAACATTTTGGAAGGTGCCTTCTGAGCATGATGGTGCTGTGGCGGCTAAGCTGTTGATGGTGCTCAGGTTGTTGCAGCCGTAGAAAGCACGGATGCCCAGGCTCGTCATAGTGGCTGGCAGGGTGAGAGTTGTCAGACCATTGCAGCTATAGAAGGCGAGAGCCGGCACTGATGTCAGTGTGGCAGGCAGTGTCACCTCGGTGAGATTGTCACAGTCGGTAAAGGCGCCTTCGCCAAGCGAGCTGAGGCTCTCAGGGATGTTGATGGTGGTTTGACGGCAGTTTTGGAAGGATCTCACGCCGATGCTCGTAATAGTGTTCGGCAGTATGATTTCTATGAGGTTGCCAAAGTTCTTGAAGGCGTTGTCGCCGATGGCAGTGACAGTGTATTCCTCGTTATTATAGGTGACTGTGGCAGGGACTTCAATGGTCTCGGAAAGACCGCCGCCGTAGCCTGTCACCGTGGCGGTGTGGGTCACATCGTCGTAGGAGTATTGGAGATCGGCAGGAAGTTCCACGATGTGTCCTTCGAACCAGTCGTTCCAGTCGGAATTCTGATAGACGCTCAAAGAACCATACGGCACATAAAGTGTCGGTGTGTTTGTCAAATATGCAAAAGCGTTCTCACCCAATGTCGGCGGGGTGGCGCGCATCACATACACCGACTGGATGGCGTCAAGACAGTCTTGAAACGCGCCGTTTCCGATGCTGCTCACCGTTGCAGGAATAGTCAAAGTGGCAATGCGAGTGTTACTGAACGCAAAATTGCCGATGTCAGACAAGCCGTTGGGAAGGTCGATGGATGTCAACGACAAACAACTGCCGAATGCTGATGCTTCAATGGATGTCAGATTGGCTGGCAAGGTGACAGAAGTCATATTCATGCAATTGCAGAAAGTGCCGTCCGCTATGCAGGTGACAGATTCCGGGATGACTACAGAAGTCAGGCTGCAGTTATTGAATGTGTTAGGTGCTATGGCGTTCACCGAGAAGCTCTCATAGCGGTGCGTCACACTGCCTGGTATCACCAGGTCGCCCGAAATTCCTGTTACGTGGTTTGTGACGGTGGCGGTGTAGTTGTTCTCATCGTATGAATAGATGAGGAACTCGTCGGCAGGTATGATGCCATATCTGTCGGGGTCGTTTGGCGTGTAGGGGTTGCTCATGTAAGCATCGATGCAGCCTTCCGGCACGCGGATAGTGAAGCTGACGCCTGGGTTGTAGAGCGACTCGTCACTCATTGCACTTGGAGGTGTGGCTCTGAAGAAATTCACCGTCTGCAAGTTTGTGCAGCCTTGGATAACCCTTGCATGGACCTGCGACACAGTGCTCGGGAACGACAGCTTCTTCAAGTTAGTGCATCCATAGAAAGCCTCGTGGTTGACATAAAGCATGCCTTCCGGAAGGATGGCTTCGGTAAGGCTTGTGCATCCTGCGAAGCAGTTGTCGCTGAGCTGTGTGGCTGTTATGCAAGAAAAATCGAAAGCGTAAAGGCTTGTGCAACCCTGGAAAGCACCGCTTCCGATGCTGCTGATTTGGCCGTAGATGTTAACTCCGACCAGGTTGGTGCAGCCTGCGAAAGCACTGGCTTCAATGCTTGTCACCGTGCTCGGTATGCTGATGGAGCGCAACCTTGTGTTGATGTCGTTGTAGGTGTTGCTGAAGGCATTGCCGATGGCGGTCAAGGTGTAAGTGTTGTTGTTGTCGGTGATGGTGCTCGGCAGCGTAAAGCTGATGTTGTCTGGCATGTCGTCGGTCACGCCATGCAGTTTCACGGTGTTGGCACTCGTGGTTTCATATACCAACCACGCTTTGGTGATAATGTCTTGCGCGAACGCTTTCGTCGCCCCCGTCACCAGCAGGAGCAGCAGGATGGCTCGCCATATCCCAATGATTGAATGTTTTTTCATTTTGTGTTTATTGAGTCTTTAAATCTATTTTTTAACAAACTGAGTCATGCTTGCGCTTTGTTTCAGCAGATACAATCCTGCCGGGAGTCCGCTCACGCTGATGTTGCCGTTGTTTGTCTCGACACTCATCATCAGCTGTCCGGTGGCGTTATATATCTCAACGGCATCGTCACTGCCGTTCTCAATGCGGATGATGTCGGAGGCAGGGTTAGGATAGACTGAAAGGGTGTTTTTATAGCTTTCGTTTATTCCCTCGATGTTATCAAAGACAGCTGTATATGTGGCATCACATGTCACTGTTATGGTGCGTGGGTTTTCGGTCACACCGTCGCTCCAACGAGTAAACATATACCCCTCGTTGGCAAAGGCTTCTAACTCGACTTCAGTACCTTCCGGGTAGGTGCCGCCGCCACTCACTGTGCCGGCATTTTCAGGAGTGACTTCGGTTGTAATTGTGTATTCATAACTAATCTCTGGGCATACTTTTAATGCGATGATGTTGATATTGTCGCCATCAAATCCGTAAAGCAGCTCGCCGTTTTTGTAAACGTCGCATGTCGGGTCGTTCCATGCTTGGATTATGTAATAGACGTCACCGTCAAGCACATCCATTCCTAATACGTAGCTGTCTTCAATTTCCGATTGGGCATGCTCATACATCACCTCGCCGTTTTTCCATATTTTAACTTTACCGTCACCACTTTTTTCATCCGATTCATGTTGTGTGGTGGTGCAAATCCAGAGGTCGCCTTCTGACATTGCCATACATTGAGGCTTTACGCTGGCATCTGGCTCTTCAAATGTCATAAATACCTCACCGTTTTTCCAAACGTAAGAGGTGGTAATCCATGTTACGTCGTCAAATTCAGATCCGAACACATAGATGTCGCCATCGTCAACAATGATGTTGTTTGTGTTTGAATGGGTCTCGTTGAAAAAGATTTGTTCATCGTTGTGCCATACTGTTGCATGGCTATCGTAGTTGATGTCCTTTTCGCCGCAATAATAATATTCACTACTGTTCTCGTCATCGCCAACAACTTCGATATCAAATGCGTAAGATGGCGTACTGCTGCCTGCAGTAGGCACGAAAAGCTCATTGCCTTCTCTCCAAATGACGGCATTCCAATGGCCTCCGCTGTGTTTGTATCCGGCTGAGAACAAAGCCATGGTGTGTGTGCTCGCGAATTTTTTCAATTGCATATCCCTGATACGCGGAGCGATATTTCCAACCACATTGATGTTCGAAACGACTTGATCGTTTTTATAAATACAAGCTCTTTCAAACTCATTGTTAAATGAGCGCGCTGAATACCAATAAACATCATGTGTCTCGTCGTCGATGGCCAATCCGCCTGATTCAAAGCTGTAGCCTTCGAGCGGCTCGCCGTCCTGATAGAGAATCTCGCCGTTTTTCCAAATAGTCGGCATGTAAACGGTGCTCCATTCGTAATAATAGTTTTTTGTCCCAAGGAGGTAGACATCCTGGGCCTTCATTGTGCCGGCCATTGCCAGCAAAACCATTGTAAACAGTAAAATTTTCCTCATAGTTCTGAATTTTTTATTTTTAAATCTTTGAATTTCTTCACGATGCAAAATTATACTCAAAAATCAAAGCTGTCAACTACCCAAAACTCGCATTTTTTCAGAAGACAGAAGAATCACAATAGTTAAATACTGTATAAATTGCGAGTTTTGGGTAGTTGGTTTATTGAAAACTATTTTGTTATTTTGCAAAAAAAATCAACGTATGGAGATAATTAATAAGGTGGTGTGGGAGGACTCGGAACGCAAACTGTTTTTTGAAGGCACGACTCCCAAACTGATATATAAAGGCAAAGAGTATCATTTCAGCGGTAACGGCTACGAGCCAATGACCATCATCTGGGATAGGGACGGCGAGGTGGCGTATATCCATAACTCGTTTTTGGTGGAGGAGGAGTGTAAGGAGTTTGTGAAAAACCCAAAATACCTGTGCTGCACCATAACAGGTGATGAATACAACGCGCAACAGTTCTGCATGCTGCTCACCACCGCCATCGACTGGGGTTTCGACTGGCAGATTGGCGAGCTCGAGGACAAGATGGCAAGTATAATACAGTTCAACAACCGCGAGATTTTCTTCAAGACCGGTGACATCGAGTTCGGGCATTACGGTGACGATATGGATGACGACAGGGAACATTTCGAATACGACGTCATGTATATCATCGTCGATGGCAAGGAATACCATCTCGAAGACGCCAATATGAAGAAGCTGGGACAGCTCGGCATCTTCGAAGCAGGCCGACGCAAGCCGAAAATCCGTATCCACGGCACCAACGGCTCTGTCATCGCCGCCTATTGCGAAGACTGGCGCAGCGGCAAGACGTTCACGCCTTTCGGAAGACCTTGTAATACTGAGATGTTCTGCAAAATGATTGCCTTTGCCATACGGGACGGCAAGTCGGATTATGATATGGTGAAGTTGGAAAATATGTATAATGTTGATAGTTAAAATGCGAGTTTTAGGTAGTGGTCAACATATTGTTATTTGTTGTATTTTTGCAAAGTCATTAATTAGGCAGCGACATGAATCCGTGTCCTGTAAAGATGCGATTATCGCATCTCAATATTAAATGTGATATGAAGAAATACCTTATAATATTATGTCTCCTTGCGATGTCGGGTGTCTGGGCGCAGGATGGCGACGGGCTGCTGCAGCTTGTCGACAGCGCCTATGCTGTGGCGATGCGTGGCGAGCTACAGCAGGCGATACGCATCAACAACGACGGTCTCGCCCTCACGCCAGCCGACAGCACCGAGCTCAAATGTGAGTTCTATTCCTGTCTGCTATACTGCTACCACCGTCTCGGCGACTACGAGAAGGCACTCTACTATGGCGAGCTCTGCCTCAACTACGACGAGTCGACGGGCGACAAAGCCAACATCTCGGCATCGTTGGGTAACCTCGCGGGAATATATTCCTCGGCAGGCCGGCACGACGTGGCAATAGAATACCTCAACCGCGCCATCGACATCGAGAACGAGCTCATCGAAGCCGACGAGAACCACTCGCCGAAGTCGCTCGCCATCCGTAAGGCCATGCTCGGCGAGACGTTGGTGGCGAAAGCCCTCACCTTGCCGGAAGACGAGCGTGAGCCGCTGCTCCAGAAGGCCCTCGACCACACCGAAGAAGCCTATCTCATCGATCTGCGGCTCGAGCGCATACCACAGGTGGGGATGCGGCTTTCACAACTTGGAAACATATATCTGAAGCTCGGAAACACCGAAAAAGCCCGCGAATGCAACCTCAAAGCCCTTGAGATAGCGCGCCAGACCAACAACCGTGCCACCGAGGTCATCACCTTGCTGCAGCTCGGCAACTATCGAGAGGCCGCCGACCTCGCCCATGCCATAGGGATGAAAAACCAGGAGATGGAGGCATGCCGCAAACTTGCCGAAGAGGCCGAAGACAAAGGCGACTTCGCGGAAGCGACAGAGATGCTCAATCGTGTCATCGGACTCCGTGAAAGCATATATAACGAGGAGTCGCAACGCAAACTAACGATGTGGCAGGTCCGTTACGACACCCAGCAGAAAGAACAGCAGCTGCTCATCCAGGCGCAGACCATACGTTCGCAGCGTATGAGGCTTATCTGGCTCATCACGATAGTGGTGCTGGCAGTGGTGGCCGTGGTGTCGCTCGTGCTTTACACGCGCTTGCAGAAGCGTATGTTCCGCAACAAAGACCGCAACTACGCCATCCTCACACACGACCTCAAAAACCCGATGCTCGCACAGCAGCAGATGCTTAGAGTGTTTTACAAGAACTTCGAGAACTATAACCGCGACGAGATACAGGAGAACCTCGGCAAGCTCCTCACCAGCAGCGACAACCAGCTCGACCTGCTATATAACCTGCAGCAGATGGCACTCATCGAAAACGGCAGACATAAGGTCAGCCCGATGCGTATCGACCTCGCCAGCATCGTCAGCGAGGTGGTGTCCAATATGCAGAGCTTCGCCGACCTGAAACACATCACCTTTGTCAACGACGTGAGACGCTGCCTCATGATGGCCGACCGCAACGCCGTGCGCACCATCCTGCGCAACCTGCTGAGCAACGCTGTCAAATACTCGTTCGAAGGCGGTGTCATCGAGATCGGCAACACTCCCGACGACGACGGCTTCTTCGTCCGCGATTATGGCGTCGGCATGAGCGAAGGACGTGTCAAGGAACTGTTACATGCCCGTCAAATCGTCGTGTCACAAAAAGACACGAAAGGCAATGGGGGCGGCACCGGCATAGGATTACTGCTCTGTCGCGAGCTCATCCGCCTCAACAATGGCACCATCGATATCGTCAGCGTCCCGCAAAACGGCACCACTATCACTGTGAGATTACCTAAATCCGATTGAAAATAGTTTATTGATATGAATATTGCTCTCTTAGACGACCACGACCTCATTCGCGCTGGCATCCGCAGCGCCATCAGCGGCATGTCCCACACCATCACCATCGACGCCAGCAACGCCGACGATTTCTTTGCCGACCTCATCAACGGCACACCATGCGACCTCGTGCTTCTCGATGTGCTCATGCCAGGCACTAACGGCATCGAGGTGGCACAACGTCTGCGTACCGAGTATCCCGACATCAAAATCATCATAGTGTCGGTCGACACCAAGGAATACATCATCAACCAGCTCATGCAGATAGGCATCGATGGCTTTATCAGCAAAAACGGCCCTCTCGAGGAGGTGTGCGCCGCCGTGTCATCAGTGGAGGAGGGGATACCATACTACGGCCACGACCTCGCAGTGCTTATCCGCGACATCGTCGACGCACGTCTCGACAAAAACTCGTCGTCGAAGCTTTCCAAACGGGAACTCGAGATAATAGAGGCATGCTGCAGCGGCCTCATGGGAAAGGAGATAGCCGAGAAGTTACATATCAGCCTCCGAGCCGTCAACTCTCATAAAACCAACATTTTCAACAAGTTGGGTCTCTCATCCTCGGTCGAGATGGTCCGCTTCGCCCTCGAACACGGTATTATTTAATCTCCTCGTCATTTCGAGCGAAACGTAGTGTGGTCGAGAAATCTCATTGTTTTTGTAAAAAAAACATTAATAGTTTCGGAAATTATTTGTACTTTTGCATCCCGTATTGTTAAAATTTAACCACTATGAAATACGGGTTCGATAGCGAAAAATACCTTAAAATCCAGTCGGAACACATCAAAGAACGTATCGCCAAGTTCGGCGACAAACTCTATATGGAATTTGGCGGGAAGCTGTTTGACGACTTCCACGCAAGCCGTGTCTTGCCGGGCTTTCAGCCTGACATCAAGCTGCAGATGCTCACCCAGCTGAGCGACGTGGCGGAGATCGTCATGGTCATCAGCGCGGTTGACATCGAGAAGAACAAGGTGCGCGGCGACCTCGGCATCACCTACGACGTCGACGTGCTTCGTCTGCGCGACGAGTTCATGGGTCGCGGCTTCATGGTAAACAGCGTCGTCATCACACATTACAACGGCCAGGCGAGCGCTGATGCCTACCGTAACCGCCTGGAACGACTGGGTATCAAGGTGTATTACCATCGTATCATCGAAGGCTATCCTAACAACGTGGCTCTCATCGACTCGGAAGACGGCTTCGGCAAGAACGACTACGTCGAGACCACCCGCCCGCTCGTCGTGATAACAGCACCAGGACCTGGCAGCGGCAAGATGGCAGTGTGTCTGAGCCAGCTCTACCACGAGAACAAACGCGGCATCAAGGCGGGATACGCCAAATACGAGACCTTCCCGATATGGAACCTGCCACTGAAACACCCCGTAAACATAGCATACGAGGCAGCCACAGCCGACCTCAATGACGTCAACATGATCGACCCGTTCCACCTCGAGGCCTACGGCGAGACAGCCGTCAACTACAACCGCGACATCGAGATTTTCCCGGTGTTGAACGCCATTTTCGAATCAATATACGGTGAAAACCCTTATAAGTCGCCTACCGACATGGGCGTCAACATGGCTGGCTACTGCCTCAGCGATGACGAGATATGCTGCAACGCGTCGAAAGACGAGATTATAAGACGTTACTACACAGCACTTTGCGACCTCGCCAAAGGCAAAGGCAGCGAGAACGAGGTCAACAAAATCGCACTCCTGATGAAGCAGGCGAAGATCACCACCGACTTCCGCAAGACTACCATAGCGGCACGCGAACGCAAAGAACAGGAACAGCAACATTGCGGCGCCATAGAGCTTGAAGACGGCACCATCATCACCGCACACGCCAGCGACCTCCTCGGCTCGAGCGCAGCACTGATACTCAACGCCACCAAGCATCTCGCAGGCATCGGTCACGACGTGAAACTCATCCCACAGGCCATGATAGAGCCTATCCAGACCACCAAAGTCGACCTGCTGCACGGCAAGAACCCGCGTCTGCACACCGACGAGGTGCTCGTGGCCCTCTCGATGCTCAGCCTCTGGGACGAGAACTGCAAGAAAGCCCTCGACAGCCTGCCGCAACTCAAAGGATGCCAGATGCACTCCACGGTGATGCTCCCCGAAGTCGACCAGAAGATATTCAAGAAGCTCGGCGTCGGCCTCACCTGCGACCCAGTGAAGAAATAATCATATTATTGTAAATTTTTTTTGAGATTACAAAAATTAGTACTATCTTTGTAACCTTGAAATAATAGCATTTTTTTATGCACAGGATTTTTCTGCCTGTTTACCGTTTTTTCAGTAAACACAAGGCGTTGATGTATATGTTTATGGCGGTCACCGCCGTGATTTTTGTCGTTTTCGGCGCAAAGCTGCATTTTGAAGAGGACATTTCGAAGCTTTTGCCTACGTCGAGCGTCGAGAGTCAGCTGGCATTCAGCTCGATACAGCTCAAAGACAAGATTTATCTGCAGTTTGCGCCATCAAAGGGCTCTCTGGCTACAGAAGAACTTGTAGAGCGTGCCGACGAGTTTGTCGATATGCTTTTAGAAAAGGATAAAGAAAGCCATTATATCGCCAATATCCTTTATAAAATGGAGCCCGAGATGGCTGTCTATGCCCTGGATTTCGTGCTGGAGCATGTGCCGTCGTTTGTCGACACCACGGCATATCCGGGTTTTGAGAAGGCCGTGCAGCCCGATGCCGTTGAGCGTCAGATGCTTGCTGACAACGAGCTTATCAGGAACGACAAGACCGGCAGCGTCACCGAGATGGTGGGCTACGACCCGCTGAACCTCAAAGAAGCGGTGCTCGGCGACGTGATAGGCAACGCCGTGGGCGGCTTCAACATACTCCACAGTCATTTCTTCTGCGCCGACAGCACCGTGGTGATAGCCTATCTGGCACCAGCGTTCAAGTCACTCGATTCCAAGTCGGCCCGCGCTTTCGCGAAAATGCTTGAGGAGACACAGAAAGAGTTTGAGACGCTCCATCCCGAGGTGAAGGTCTATGCACACGGCATCCCGATAGGCAGCGTCAACAACGCCAGCCGCATCCGTGCCGACCTGGTGGTGACAATGGGCATCTCACTGGTCTTGATATTGATACTTATATGGTTGTGTTTTAACAGTTTGGGCTTCCTGCTGAGGCTGCTGGCACCTATAGCATACGGCGCTTTCCTGTCGATGGCGTGCATCTACTGGCTAAAAGGCGGCATGTCGCTGATGGCTCTCGGCCTCGGCGCGATAGTGCTCGGCGTGGGCATCAGCTATTGTCTGCATGTGCTGATACATCATTTCTTCACCGGCGATGCCGAAGCTATGCTTCGTGACGAGTCGACACCGGTGACACTGGGGTGCATCACCACCGTGGGAGCCTTCTGCAGCCTGCTGTTCACCGAGAGCGAGCTGCTCCGCGACTTCGGACTCTTCGCCTCGCTCGGACTGCTCGGTAGCACCTTCTTCGCACTCGTGTTCCTGCCTCATTTCCTGCCAAAACGCAAGACCGACAGCAATAACAGGACATTCCGAGCCATCGAACGTGTCAACGACATGCCTTTCGACCGCAAAGGCTGGCTGCTGATAGTGATAACGGTATTCCTCGCCGTGGGCATCGTTTTCTCACCTAAGGTGAAATTCGACAGCGACCTGCGTAACCTCAACTACAGCACACCTCAGAAACTGGCGGCGGAGCGTCTGTTCGACGAGAAGAACAACGACGGCTACGCACATACCTATTATGCCACCGTCTCCACCGAGCTCGACGAGGCTTTGGAGGCTAACAAAGGCGTGAAGCGCATCCTCGACTCGCTTTCCGCCAAGGGCATGGTGCACAGCTATTCCGACATCATCCCTAAGCTCTTCATCACTGAGAAAGAACAGGAACAACGTATAGAGGCATGGAACGCTTTCTGGACGGAAGAGCGCAAAACCACGACAATGGATTTGATCGACAAAAACGCCACGACATTGGGTCTGGAGACATATTATTTCAGTGATTTCCAATATCTTATCAATGCCGACTACGAGCCAGCATCGCTGATGGAAAGCGGCGTGATACCCGACAACCTGCTTGGTAACTTCATCGAACGCAACGACGACGGGCAGTTTATGGTGTTCACCAACGTGGCAACAAGTCGCGACGACAAAGACCTCGTCACTGCGGCGGTGGTCGCCAACCCCAAGACTTTTGTGCTGGAGCCGTTTTATTACTGCAAAGACATGGTGCAGCTGGTTCACGACGACTTCAACGTGGCCGTCTGGGTGTCGTCGCTGTTCGTGCTGCTGATACTGCTGGTGTCGTTCCGCAACATACTCACCGCCCTGCTGTCGTTCCTCCCCATGGTCATCAGCTGGTTCACGGTGCAAGGCTACATGGCACTCATCGGACTGGAGTTTAACCTTATCAATATCGTTATCTCCACCTTCATCTTCGGCGTCGGTGTCGACTACAGCATCTTCATCACCGAAGGGCTGCTCAACCAGGCGCGCACAGGTCGTCATGACGTGCTCTCGTGGCATAAAGTGGCGATATTCTTCTCAGCCGTCATCCTTGTGATAGTGGTGTCGTCGCTGCTCTTTGCAGTGCATCCCGCCATCAGGAGCATCGGACTGAGCACCCTCATCGGAATGGCGTCGACGATAGTGATTTCCTACTCGCTGCAGCCGTTCGTCTTCCGTCAGTTTATGAAAATCAAATGGTATAAAAATCAAGTCTTAAAGAAAAAAATATGAAAAAACTGACGATAATAGCATTTCTTATTATTTCAACCATCGCGACATGGGCACAACACACCTACGACGCTGATTTCACCCAGATAAAGGTGACAAAAGGCTCAGAAACGATGGTGGAAAAGGCCGGACATCTCGTCTTCGACGGTGCTGAAAACCTCGTCATGACTTATTCACAGCCTGAAGGCGAGTCGTTCATCATCGAGGGTAACCTCGTGAAAATCAACATGGACGGCAAGAATGTCGTGCTTAACGCCGATAAGCTGAAGTCGGTGGGCTCACAACGTGCCACCTTGCTGAACTGCATGGCGGGCAACTGGGAGCAGGCGGCCATCGACAACGACGCTGAGACCACCATCATAGAGGAGGATGGCAACCGCACCATTTTTATCGACGCCAGAGGGGCCAAGAAAGCAGTGAAAGGCGGCTATATCACGGTGACGGTGACCTACCGCATCGCCGACGGGGCACTCCTCACCATGATTCTGGAACAGAAAAACGGCGTCATCAACACTTACGAAATGATATATAACTAAATAGTTAACATATGGAAAGATATTTTGAAAACATGCTCTCTGCCGAAGAACTCGCGCAGGTGCATTACATCCCGACTATCCCGGAGTTCGTGACTTGGATTGAACAGAAATGGCATGACCTGCCAGCATTATCCGACACTGTAAACCGTTGCACATACGCTGAGATGTGCGACGCTATAGCACGCAAACGCGCCTTGCTCAACAACTTGGGCTTGGCGAAAGGCGACAAGGTGGCTATCATCGACAACACCACTGTCGAGGCAGTGGAGATGTTCCTCGCCGTCACCTCGGCGGGCTACGTGGCCATCAACCTGCCGGCACAACTTCCTGCACCTGCCATTGTGGGCTGCTGCATGAAGTTCGGCGTGAAGGTGCTCGCCGCAGGTCCTATGTTTATCGACGCTGTGAAAGAAGCCCCATGCAAGGTCATCGCCATCGGTGACATGGCTGAAAAAGGCGCTCCTGTCGCCGTCGTGAGCAAGGATGAGCCTGCTGCCATCTTCTTCACTGGAGGCACCACTGGAGCTCCTAAAGGTGCTGTGTTGCCACATCGTGCCATCATGCGCGGAGCCCTTAACGGCGTCTACGCCCCTGGCAAACAGCTCGGATGCCATCGTTATGCCACCGTGCTGCCGCTGAGCCACGTGTTCGGCCTGATATGCGGCACCATGTCGGCACTCTACAAAGGAGCAGAGTGGGTGGCTGCAGCCAACGTCAAAGACACCATATCCAAATTCCCGATGATTAAGCCTACATACCTCGTGGCAGTGCCAGGCATCTGCGAGATACTCATGGGACTCATCAAGATGTATGGCGTGGGATTCCTTGGCGGAAACCTCAAATATATCATCGCGGGAGCAGCCTGCGTGCCTCCGAAACTCATCGCCGAGTTCGACAAGATGGGTATCCAGCTCTTCGAAGGCTATGGCATGACAGAAGGCGGCAACCTCACATCAGGAAATATCGACGTCAAAGAACGCCCGACATCAGTGGGACAGATATATCCTGGCCAAGAGGTGAAGGTCGTCGACGGTGAGCTGTGGTTCCGTGGCGACAACCTCTTCCTCGGCTACTATGGCGAGCCTGAGAAGACAGCCGAAGCCCTCACACCTGACGGATGGCTCAAGACCGGCGACCTCGTGCGTTTCGACGAAGACGGCTATATGTACATCGTGGGCCGTATCAAGAACCTCATCATCCTCAGCAACGGCGAGAACGTAAGCCCTGAGAGCATCGAGGAACCGTTCTACAAATGCAACAAGCTCCGCGACTGTCTCGTGAAGGAAGACGAACTCGACGGCAACAAGGTGATAGCCATCGAGATACTGCCTCGCATGGAAGAGTTTGCCAACACACCTTGGGAAGAGGTGGAAGCGTACTTCAAGAAAATCGTCGACGAGGTCAACGCCACGCTGCCTACAACACACCGTATCGTAAAGGTGACGGTCCGTAAGGAAGACTTCAAACGCACCGGCACTATGAAAGTTTCACGTAACTAATTGAATACCATGACACGACAAGAGATATTAGATAGCCTCAAAGACGTCCTTACACTCATCAGACCGTCGCTCGACCTTTCGACGGTGAATGAAGACTCGAATCTCACCAGCGACATCGGTCTCGACTCACTCACCACGCTGCTGCTGAGTCTCGCCATCGAGAACAAGTTCAATTTCAAGTTCGAGGGCATGGTGAAGTTCAACACGGTAGGGGAGGTCATCGACCACATAATCGATAAGATGAAATGAAGCTGACAACGTATATTGTGGAGGGCATGACGGCTTTTTTGGTGAAGCTGTTGCTGCGCCCGAAGGTATATTACGTCAAGCCGCCGGCGCGCCGCCGGCGGCTTGACGCGCCGTCACTGCTCATCATAAACCACACAGGCCACCTCGACGGCCCCGTGGTGACGACGATGTTCCGTAAAAACAAGATTCATAACCTCGCGGCAAAAGACCGTTTCGAACAGAAAGGCTTCGGGTTCTTCCTGCGTAACACACGCTGTATCCCCATCGACCGCGAAAACCCCGACATCTCGTGGATACATGAGTCGATAAAGATCATCAACCAGGACAAGGAGTGCGTGGCAATATTCCCTGAGGGTCGTCATGGCGAACACCGTAAGCAGCTGCCGTTCCACCCGGGCGCCGCTATGCTCGCCGCCGTCTCGCAAGCCCCTCTCGTGATGGTGTATATCGACGGACCTGTCAAAGTGTGCGGACCACGGGTGCGACTCATCGTATCCGAGCCGTTCCACCTCGACCCGCCTACCAACGGCATGAACTCCGAATACCTCAACGAACAGACTGAGATGCTCCAGCAGAAAATGAAAGATCTGATGCAGGAACTGATTAAACGTATTGAATAAAAACTTAGTAACTCCTCACTATCCGGTAATGCGGATTGTAGGTCTCTCTGAATGCGTCGCTGTGTCTCACGGCATATTTGCCGTACGCAGCCTCGCGAAGCTCGTTCTGTAAGGCACCATCACCCCAGTCTGGGTTGACTTTCAACGCGACAGCCTCGATTTTCAACCACTCCGAATACCAGTCGTCGCTGAAAGCGTTGTCTTTGCCGGCTGCGGCAATAAACAACCCAAGTAACATATCTTCGCTCATTTCGCCATCGACCACGCACGACAGATTGATGCGTGTGAAACGATGACGGAATCCCGTGGGCTCATGTCTCGGCATCTTGGAGAGATCGGTGTCGCGACAAATCTCCAGCTCCTTGTTGATGTATTTCCGTGCCATCGCCGTGTCGTTCATCAGATGCTCGGCACCGAAGAAATCCTGATAGCACGTCTTGTATACGTCTTGTAACGTCGCCATCGGATAATTTTCATGAATCTCCTGACACATCTGCCTTATCGCCCTGTCTTCGCTTTTGCAGGAAAATAGCATTAAGGCCATCAAAATGATAATAAGGTATTTGAATTTTTTCATAATTCATAGTATTCGTCATTCCGATCGCAACGAAGTGGAATCGTTATTTCATACACATTTTAAAGATATTTTCCACATCTTTCTGCTGTAGTGGCTTGAACCCGTTTAAGGTGCCTCCGTTTACCGATTTCTTTGCCATGATGGCGAAGTTTGTCTCGTCGATGCCAACTTCAGGGAAGGTGCGTTTCAGCTTCAAGGTGTTGAACAGGAAGTCGCTGAGCGCGTCGATAGCCTTGTGCGCGATCTCCATTTTCGGCAACTTGGCATCGATTCCGAATACGTTGACACCAAACTGCACGTATTTGTCGACAGTCGTCTCGTCAAGGCAATATTCCATCCATCTTGGAGTGATAATTGCCAATCCGAGACCATGAGTGATGTCATATATCGCCGACACCTCGTGCTCTATCGGGTGACAGCTCCAAGGCTGGCGTTTGCCGCCGTCGATGAATCCGTTGATAGCCCACGACGAGGTCCACATGAGGTTGGCGCGCGCCTCGTAGTTGTCGGGCTCACGCATCGCGATAGGGGCGTATTTTATGATGGTCTTCATCATGCCTTCCATGAAGCAGTCGAGCATGTAGAGGTCGAGGTTGTTGTTGAAATACACCTCGAAGATATGCGACAGCATGTCGGCGGCGCCACAAGCGGTCTGGTAAGGACTCACCGTGAACGTGTTCGTCGGGTCGAGGAACGACGCCTTCGGAAGCATCTTAGGGGAGAGACGACCGATCTTATCCTTTGTCACAGGGTTGCTTATCACGCCTCCCTGGTCCATCTCCGAGCCTGTGGCCGACAACGTCAGTATGGTCACGATAGGCAATGCTTTCTCGATAGGCGAGCGTTTGCTGAGGTCGAGGAAGTCCCACGGGTCGTGGTCGACACAGGCGCCTGCCGCCATGAATTTGGTGGCGTCGATGGTGGAGCCGCCGCCCACAGCGAGCAACACGTCTATGTTGTGTTCCTTACACATCTGCGCGCCCTTACGCACCGAGTCGATTCTCGGGTTGGGCTCTATGCCCGACAGCTCGAAAAGCTCCATGCCGGCGTCTTTTATAGCTTTCACCACCTTGTCGTACAATCCGGTTTTCTTAATCGAACCGCCACCGTATGTCATCAGCACGCGATTGCCGTGTTTTTTTAGCTCCGGAACCAGATTTTTCAGCTGGTCTTTGCCAAAATATATCCTCACAGGGATGTCGTAAATGAAGTCGTTAATCATTTTAATTATTTTTTAATTTTTGGCAAAGATACAGATTTTTCTTTAATTTTGCAAACTATTTTTCAAATAAAAATGACTCGCGAAAAAGAGATATACAAAGTGACGATAATCGGCGGACTCGTTAACCTGTTTCTGCTGGTATTCAAGTTCGTGGCGGGCATCTTGGGCCACAGCGCCGCTATGATAGCCGACGCCACGCACTCTTTCTCTGATTTTATCACTGATATCATAGTCTTGGTTTTCGTAAGACTCGGCAACCGTCCTAAAGACAAGTCACACGACTACGGCCACGGCAAATATGAGACCCTCGCGATGACCATCATCGGTGTCGCCTTGATGGTTGTCGCCATCACCATCATCGTGGAAGGTGCCAAGAAGATAGCGTTCTGGGCGAATGGGGGAGAGATAGAGGAGCCGGGGATGCTGGCATTCTGGGCTGCTGTCGTCTCCATAGTGATGAAAGAAGCCGTCTATCGTTATTCCATCATAAAAGCCAAACAACTCGACTCCAAGGCTGTGGAAGCCAACGCATGGCATCATCGCAGCGACGCTCTCTCATCATTGGGTACCGCCGTCGGCATTGGCGGAGCCATCTTTCTCGGCGACCGTTGGGCTATCCTCGACCCGATAGCGTCGGTCATAGTGGGCGCGGTGCTCGTCAAGGTGGCGTTCGAGATTCTCAAAGAGGCTGTCGGCGACCTGATGGAACAGTCGCTCCCCGAAAAGATAGAAAACGAGATGCTGGAGCTGGTGAGAGGCATCCCAGGCATCGTCAAGCCACATAACCTGCGCACGCGACGCATCGGAAACCACTACGCCATCGAGATCCATATCATGATGGATGGCGACATCACCCTACGCGAGGCTCATGACAAAGCCACGGAAGTGGAGAATGTGCTTAAAAATCAATATGGTAACGAGACCCACGTTGCAGTGCACGTCGAGCCTTACAATAAGTTTTAGTACTCCGTCTTATCGCTTTTCGCAGTCCATTTCTTGAAAGTGCTGATGGCCTCATCGCTGAGAATACGTATCATCGGGATGTTACGCAGGTGATACGGCTTCGCCAGCTCGGTATAGATGAAGTCGTCGGCAAAGTCGATGTCAGCCGCGTCTTTCTTGGAATTTCCGTAGTAAATCTTCTTGATATGTGCCCAATACAATGCGCTGAGGCACAGCGGACACGGCTCGCAGGATGTGTACACCACGCATCCGGTGAGGTCGAAAGTGCCCAGTTTTTTGCACGCCTTACGTATCGCGTTGACCTCGGCATGTGCCGTCGGGTCGTTGTCGATGGTCACGCTGTTGGAAGCACCCGCCACGATCTCGCCGTCTTTTACGATGACAGCCCCGAAAGGCCCGCCGCCGTTCTCACAGCTCTCGTTGGCCAGCCTGATAGCCTCACGCATGAAAGCCTTGTCCTGCTCAGTGACATTATAGTTTTTTTCCATAGTCAAGATTAATTTAATGATGCAAAATTACAATTTTTTTTGAAATTTTCAAAATATCTTATAAAAATTATTACCTTTGCCAAAATATAAATTATCATTATCATGAAAATTGGCAACTTATTAAAAATCACTTCGTTAGCCATATTTCTCCTTGGCGGTAAATGCTTTGCGCAGATTCAGAACTTCGAATGGCAGGGTGTGCAACGCAAATATCTTGTGAAGACTCCTGAAAACACCGGGTCGATGCCGGTTTTGTTCTTCCTGCACGGCCTCGGCGACAATATCACACGTCTCGACAACGAGTTCCATTTCCAGCAGGTCGCTGATGAGTTTAAATGGATGGTGGTCATTCCGCAGGCTCTCAACGAAGGCTATGGCACCATGTGGAACGCCGGACTGACCTCGAGCACCACCGACGACCACGGCTTCCTGATGGCTCTCCTCGACAGTCTCGCGGTGGAATATCCTGTCAATCATGACAGCGTGTTCTTCACCGGCTTCTCGATGGGCGGTTTCATGAGCCACTGCATGGCGATAAGACATGGCGACCGCATAAACGCGGCGGCACCTGTCAGCGGACTCATCAGCAGTCCGTACGCCAACATGACACCCGTGGCTCCTGTCAGGATGCTGCATATCCACGGCACCACCGACCCCGTGGTGGGCTACGACGGCGGCTCGCAATATTTCGGATACCAGCTCGGCCTCAGCGTCGAAAACATCTTGAACTACTGGAAAAACGCCAACAACTGTACTGGCGACCCCGTCATCGACAGCCTGCCTGACACACATAACGACGGCATGCGCTTCGTGAGCTATACATGGTCGGGAGACAAAGAGCTTCGTCATCTCAAGGTCATCGGCGGCGACCATGACTTCTTCCATGATGCAAATCAATATGACGTCGATTATATTCATTATATCCATGATTTCTTCACTGGAAAACTCGACAATCCGGGAGGTGAGACAGGCTGCACCCGCACTGAGCTCTACCATCCAGGCGATTATGGCTCAGCCAACTACCGCATCCCGGCGGTGATAACCGCCAAAGACGGCTCTATCGTGGCTGTCACCGACAAACGCAAATTCAATGAGGGCGACCTTCCTGAAGACATCGACATCGTTTGCAACCGCAGCACCGACGGAGGCATCACATGGAGCGAGCCATATACCATAGCACAAGGCACCGGCGTCAACCACGGCTTCGGCGACTGCGCCCTGGCATGGAGCAACGACGACAACGGCCTCATCGCCGTCTTCGTAGGCGGCCCGGGTCTCTGGAACTCGACTCCTACCAATCCTATAAGATCCTATAAATCCTATAGCTACGACAACGGAATAACTTGGACTCAGCCCGAAGACATCACCGACTTCATCTTCGGCGCCAACTGCATAGTCCCGGAACACCAGAGCTGGCGTGCCTCTTTCTTCGGCTCCGGCAACGGACTGCGTACCTCGACAGGCCGCATCATGTTTGTGGCAGCCGTCCGCGAAGGCTCGGCACAGTCGCTCAACAACTATGCCGTATACTCCGACGACAACGGACTTACCTGGCAGGTGTCGGGTCGCGCCTCGGTGGGCGGCGACGAAGCGAAGGTCACTGAGCTCGTCGACGGCCGTATCCTGATGAGCATCCGCCATGCCGGCAACCGCTGGTATAACATCTCCGAAGACGGAGGCGAGACATGGCAGCCTGCCACTTCCATTTGGACCGACATCACAGCACCGGCATGTAACGGCGATATGATACGTTACACCTCCGTGGCTCAAGGCTCAAACAAAAACCGACTGCTGCACTCGGTGCCTAAAGGCACCTCGCGCCGCGACGTCACTGTCTATATCAGCTATGACGAAGGAGAGACATGGCCTGTGAGCAAGACCATCGTGCCCTACAGCTCGGCATATTCGTCGCTATGCGTGCTCCCCGACGGCACCATCGGACTCTACGTCGAAGAGGAGCCAAACGGCACATCGGGCTATTCCACGGCGTTCTATAACTTCACGCTCGAATGGCTCACCGACGGCAACGACAGCCTCGAAGACGACGCCATAACGGAAAACACCACCTCCGACTCCTTGAAGATTTACCCTGTCCCTGCCTCGTCATATATCATGATAGAAGCTGAAAACATCAGCAAGATAAGGATTTACGACATGCAAGGCCGTGTGATGAAAAAGAAATCGGTCGGGAAATCGTCGATTATCAAAATCGATGTCAGCACCTTACCGACCGGTACCTATCTTATAGAAGCCTTCGAGCCGAACGGAATCTCAAAAATAGGAAAATTCATAAAATAAGATTATCAGACACGAATTGATATAAATAAACCACGAATTATCAGAAAATTTTTGAAAAATCCGAGATAATTCGTGGTGATTCGTGTTCTAAAGGAAAAGATTCTGACGTTTTGTCAATCTTGTTTATAAACTTTAGAAATCTTTTCGTAAAGCTCCGGCAGGCGTTTCGCTATCTGCACCGGTCTCCCATTTTCCGTGAAACAATGCACGCTGTGACCTTCGCAGACGAGCTTGCCGTCTTTTCGCATGATGTAAGTGAAGTCGAACTTCATCTCGCTCAGATGGCTGATGAACACTTCGACTTCAATCACATCTTTAAACGTGGTCGGGCTTTTGTATTTGCACTCGACCGACACAACCGGTGACACCACGCCGTCAGCCTCGATCTTGTCGAAGCCGTATCCGAGCCTGTCGAGATAGTCGACACGCGCCTCCTCCATGATTCTCACATAGTTGGAGTGATGCGTGATGCCCATGCGGTCGCATTCGTAGTATTTTACCTCGTGTTTGTAAAAGGTATGCATCTCAATCTAAACCGTTACTTTTCGCATTTTTTGCAGCAGCATCCTGTGATGCATTTGTAGACGATGCCGGCAAGGCAAGCGCCAACGAGCGGTGCCACGATGAACAGCCAGAGCTGACCGCATGCACTCCATGTTCCGCAGTCTGAGAACAACGCCACACCAAGTGAACGTGCAGGGTTGACAGATGTGTTGGTCAACGGGATGCTGATGAGGTGGATGAGTGTCAACGTGAGACCGATGGCTAAGCCTCCGAACTTGCCGTTTTCATGACGGCTGTCGGTGATGCCGAGGATGACCATCAGGAATACGAAGGTGAGGAGAGCCTCGATGAGGAATGCACCGCCAACACCTACTTTAAGGTATCCGTCGCCAGCAGCAGCTGCGAAATCAGGACCATAGCCGTTAGCAGCGAAAACGCCAGTGTCGCCAAGGCCTGCCGACTTCCATACCGCCAACAATAATGCACCGGCGATGATGCCGCCGATAATCTGTGCTGCCCAGTAAACGAGCATCTCTTTGAAACTCATGCGGCCGTTGACAAACACACCGAAACTCACTGCAGGGTTAAGATGTGCGCCTGAGATATGGCCGATACCGTATGCCATAGCCACCACGGTCAAACCGAAAGCGATAGCTACGCCAAGAAAACCAACATGTCCGAAGAGGGCTGTGCCGCAACCTCCGAAAACCAAAACGAATGTGCCGAACAACTCGGCGAAAAATTTGTTAGAAGTCTTCATAACACTTAATTTTTATAATGTTTAACTTAATTTTAAGTTCTTTCTATACTAATTTTCAAATCTAACGCAAAATTACAAAATTTTTAGAAATACAACATTTTTATTAAAAAAATTCGTACCTTTGCGGACCTTTTGGAAATTACAGATTTTGATGCGAGACTTTAATGTGTTTTTGAGTTTCTAATTTTGAGTTTTTAAATCTTTAAATCTTTGAATCTTTAAATATAAAATATTGAATATCATGGAATTACCATTCGCAGAATCATGGAAGATTAAGATGGTCGAACCCATCAAGAAAAGCACTCGCGAACAGCGCGAGAAATGGCTGGAAGAAGCACACAACAACGTGTTTATGCTGAAGTCAGACTATGTTTACATCGATTTGCTTACCGATTCAGGCACAGGCGCTATGAGCGACCGCCAGTGGGCAGCGATGATGCAGGGCGACGAGAGTTACGGCGGCGCTCGCAGCTTCTATCATATGAAGGATACAATCACCGAACTTACTGGTTTTCAATATGTTATCCCTACACACCAGGGCCGCGCCGCTGAGAACGTGCTGTTCTCATACCTCGTGAAACCTGGCCAAATCATTCCGGGTAACGCCCACTTCGACACTACAAAAGGTCATATCGAGAGCCGTAAGGCATTCGCTATAGACGTCACAGTGCCTGAGGCTTACGACACTCAGCTCGAAGTGCCTTTCAAAGGTAATGTCAGCCTCGAGAAACTCGAGAAAGTGTTGAAAGAAAACAAAGGCAACGTGCCGTTCATGGTCCTCACAGTGACAAACAACACCGTCGGCGGTCAGCCTGTGTCAATGCAGAACGTCCGCGAGACATGCGAACTCTGCCACAAATACGGTGTGCCGGTAGTCGTCGACAGCGCACGTTTCATCGAGAACTGCTACTTCATCAAGACACGCGAGAAAGGTTATGAAAACAAGACCCTCCGCGAGATCGCCAAGGAGATGTACTCATACGCCGACGCAATGACAATGTCAGCAAAGAAAGACGCTCTCGTCAATATGGGCGGTTTCATCGCCACCAACAAGAAAGACTGGTACGAAGGTGCTAAGTTGTTCTGCATCCCGTTCGAAGGCTTCCTCACTTACGGCGGCATGAACGGCCGCGACATGGATGCCCTCGCCGTCGGTCTTAAGGAAAACATCGAATTCGACATGGTCGAGACACGTATCAAACAGGTACACTATCTCGCTTCAAAACTCGACGAATACCGCATCCCTTACCAGCGTCCTGCCGGCGGTCACGCCATCTTCGTCGACGCCGACAAGGTCCTCACTGAGATCCCTAAGGAAGAGTTCCCGGCACAGACCCTCACATGCGAGCTCTACCTCGAGGCAGGTATCCGCGCTTGCGAAATCGGTTACGTCCTCGCCGACCGTGACCCGGTCACACGCGAGAACCGCTTCGGCGGCAACGACTTCGTGCGCCTCTGCATCCCACGCCGTGTGTACACCAACAACCACATGGACGTCATCGCAGCAGCACTGAAGAACGTCTACGACCGTCGTAACACCATCAAACGCGGTCTGGAAATCACATGGGAAGCCGAACTCATGAGACATTTCACATGCCAATTCAAACGTTTGAAATAATTTTGAATAAAATGTGTAGAGACGTGCCATGGCGCGTCTCTACGATTTTTAACATGAATTACGTTTTCGTCATATCATTAACCTTCTGCGTATGCGTGGCATCTACAGCCTTCAACATCGAAAAGAAGAACGGCTGGTGGCGTAACATGCTGTTTGTCTGCGCATTGGCGGCAGGTCAGGGACTGATGTACTGGCTCGGCTCACTGCTCGGAGGCACATTCATGTACAAATTCGAGAGCTTCGCCAAGGTCATCGTCCTCCTGCTGTGTTTCATGATAGCGTTCAGGATGATGATGGACACACTGAAAATCAAAGGAGGCAAGAACCTCTTCCTCATCGACAAGCCAAAACAGCTTGTTTTTCTCGCTATCGCATTGGGTATTAACGCCTTGATAGCCGGACTGATGGCTGGTGAATCGTTTTTGCCTTTGTTTGGCAAGACAACACCTTTGATATTATTAGGGACCTCTCTCATCTGGGGCCTCATCGGTATCGGAACCAAATTTTCCCAAATCAAACTGTTGATTAACAGCCTGTTGAACGTTATTGCGGCTTTGCTGGTGCTCGCTATAGGCTTGGTGGCGATGTTTTAACTCATTTTTTTGATTAATTTTAAAGACCCAAAGGTTTTTTATTGTATTTTTGTGCCAACAAAAATATTGCCATTTAAATTATCTTATGAAAAACATTACAAAAGTGAAAGCTTTGAGGATTTTATTATTATTTGGGCTTATTCCGTTGGCATCTTTCGCACAGAGCGATGTCTTTTTCAAAGTCGAAAACGACGACATTTACCGTGATGATTCATGGTCATATAATGTTAACACACAAAATTTCGGTGAAACACCACTTGGAAGCGGACTGCTGATTCTGACTGCTGTCGGCGCAGGCTACGCTATTTCAAAACGCAGACGCAACCGCAAAAACATGTCCAAAGGCACCGCATTGCTGCTAGCTGGCCTGATGCTTCTCGGAATTACAGGCTGCCGCAAAAAAATAGTTGAACCGGTAGCAAATGTAGATGTGGATGATGAGGTTTTTATTACTGTTAAAGTCAACGGCGGTGCACGAACTGATATTACAAATGCCGGAGCTATCGTATTTGAAGACGGCGACAAGCTTTACGTCGGTAATGACGGAAAATATAAGGGTTATTTACATTACTCGAATGGCGCATTTTCCGGCTCAATAAAAACAAACGGCACTTCGACTGACGATTTTCTGCATTTCTATTTTATGGGCGGTAAATTGAATCCGACCATATCCGGAACCCGATACACCATTATGATTGACGACCAAACCAGCAGTTACCCTGTGATTGCATACGGCAAATCCACAGCTAAATATTATGGTGAAGGCGCTTACACAACGACCCTGGAAAACAAATGCTCGTTGATAAAGTTCAATGTTGTCACACCATCCGAGTCCAACATTTACCTAAAAGGAATGCTCAACAAGGTCACCATTGACTTTTCAGATAACTCCATCGCATACGCTAAAGAAGGCGACGGGGCGATTAGAATGAGAGCAAAAAACGCTTCGAATGAGACCTGGGCCATAGTGCTCCCGCAGACCGACTTGACAGGTGCAGGTGAAGCAATGACCAACGGCTATACAGGTTCTTGGGATAAAACAGGTGTGGATTTGACCGGACTGAACCAGTATATAGGAAATGGCACCGGTATCAGCATGAATTTGACCACAACAGCCAATATCGTGGATTTGTCACTCGTTACGACAGACATGACTTTAACTGACGGTTGTATGGCTTATGGCAAACTGAACGGCTCCTACCAGATTTCCATTGCAGCCGATGCCAATGTTACATTGAGAGATGTCGATATCACCAGCCTTACAAACTGTTCATACCCAGGCCTTACTTGTTTGGGCGATGCCTATATCACCATCAAAGGCATCAACACTGTGATAAGTGGAATTACCGAAGGTTTTTGCCTATCTCCTGGCATTTTTATTCCTGAGGGTTATACGCTAAATATTTTTGGTACAGATTCTGACGTTTTAAATGCTGGTATTAATGAGAATGCATCGTTTGTTCATGGTGCCGGTATCGGCGGCGGTCGGGAAATGAACTGCGGCAATATAGTGATATATGGCGGTCGCATCAATGCTACTGGTAGCGGTTGGGGTGCTGGCATCGGAGGCAGTGAAGATACGAGCTGCGGTTATATCATAATAAACGATGGCATTGTGACAGCCACCAGCGATGGCGCGGCTGGCATAGGTACCGGTGAAAACGGTTACTATGACAAGACGTCAACATGCGGGGACATCATCATCTGTGGTGGTGCTGTCACGGCATACGGTGGCTCCCATTCCGCAGCCATAGGCTCTGCCGCCATTAATTGTACATGCGGTGACATTATAATCTCAGCAGTCAAAAGCTTTACCGCTGTCAAAGGAAGTGATGCCCCTAACAGCATCGGTCCCGGTGAACAATCCTCATGCGGCACAGTGACAATACGCGGCACCGATTATTGGGACGGCGAGAATTACATAAACGGTGGCGAAAATTATCTTAAGCAGACAAAGATTGAATACCCTGTACAACAAAGTGAAACATTCCAAACAATTCATTGGGATACATACGAAGGTGAGCATTTTACTGTCACTTGTACAAATAGCGGTGATGATTTAGGTATTAATATAGGGAAAAATAACAGTGTTACCATCAATGCAAAGAATGGCGAAACCATCACACGAGTTGAGTTCTATTGTAGCTGGGGCTCGGCTTATGCTAATCTGACGACCGTCACAGAGGGTAATCTTAACTGGAATGACTATAATGAAAACGGCACAATCGAAAACGTCAACGCCAGCAGCGTGACAATGAGCAATTGTCGTAATGATGATAACGTTGAGCTCGGACGGATTACTGTGCACTATATCGAATAAGTTATTCCTTAGCGGTATTTATCGTGAATTTATTATTACTATTATTGTATTATTTCAGATTTCTGAAATAAAGAAATTTTGTATCTTTGCAATCTGAAAACAATATAATAACAATTTTTTAAACGTTTGATAATGAGAAGTTTATATCTTTTTTTAGCCCTGATAATCGCGGCTTTCACCCTTAATGCACAGCCTCAAGGATATTACAACGGCACCGAAGGCCTCACTGGCAACGCCTTAAAAACCGCCCTGCATAACATCATTAAAAACGACGACCACGTCTCTTATAACGGCATGTGGAGCGCCTACCAGGTGACGGATAAGCGTCCGGGCACTAACTATGTGTGGGATATATATTCCGACGTGCCAGGCGGCGTGCCACCATATAACTTCACCTTCGTGACCGACCAATGCGGCAGCTACAACGGCGAAGGCGACTGTTACAACCGTGAGCACCTCTGGGCACAGTCGTGGACTAACAACGACGGCACACATAAAACCGACCTCCATCATGTGTATCCTACCGATGGATTTGTGAACGGAAAACGTAATAACTACGCCTTCGGAGAAGTGAGAAACGCCTCGTGGACATCACGCAACGGCGGCAAACTCGGAGCTAACACCGTCAGCGGATTCAGCGGCACCGTGTTCGAGCCAATCGACGAATATAAAGGCGACATCGCACGCGCCCTGATGTACGTCAGCGTCAGATATTTCCGGGAAGACAGCCAATGGGATAACTCCGACATGACAACAAAATCGGTAATCAAAGACTGGGCGATGACAATGCTGCTGCGCTGGCACGAGGAAGACCCCGTCTCCGATAAAGAGATAAACCGTAATAACGCCGTCTACGGCAAACAAGGTAACCGCAACCCTTTCGTCGATTACCCTGACTTCGCCCCGATGATTTGGGACCCACACTGGGATGGCATTGAAGATCAATATGTTAGTACAGTGCTCGTCAACGTGTGGCCGAACCCCGCCACCTCGACAGTCAATGTCAAAGGCGAGAACCTCAACGCCGTCTATATGTATAACGCCATGGGACAGCTGATATTGACAATCGATATGCAAAATATTGACAGTCAAACTGTTATAGATGTGAGCGGCTTCAATAGCGGCATCTATTTCATGAACGTCATCTCCGAAAACGGCAACTCGACGCTTAAAAAAGTTGTTGTGCAATGATTTCAATACAAAATCTGAGCATACATTTCACAGGTCAGGACCTCTTCACCGACATCAACTTCATGATTCGGGAGAAAGACCGCATCGGCCTTGTGGGTAAAAACGGCGCAGGCAAAACCACGCTGATACGCATCATCGCGGGTCTCGAACAGCCTTCACACGGTGACGTTGTGATGTCGGATGACGTCACAATAGGCTACCTCCCACAGGAAAAGAACATATATTCCGAAAAGACAGTCCTCGAAGAGACGATGACGGCATTTGAGGAATATCATCAGATTGAGAAAAAACTGGCCCAGCTGCAGGATGAGCTCTCGCAACGCACTGATTATGAAAGTGATAGCTACCAGAAGCTTTGTGAGCGTATGAGCGCACTCAACGAGCGGCTGACACTCATCGGCGGACATTCCATAGAAGGCGAGGCGGAGCAGATCCTCGTGGGTCTCGGCTTCGACCATGAGGACATGACCCGTGCCATGAATGAGTTCAGCAACGGCTGGCAGATGCGTGTGGAGCTGGCAAAGATACTTCTCCGCAAGCCGAAGCTGCTGCTCCTCGACGAGCCTACCAACCACCTCGACATCGAGTCAATACAATGGCTCGAAGGCTATCTGAAAAATTACTACGGCGCCATCTTCATGGTGTCGCACGACCGCGCCTTCCTCGACCATATCACCATCCGCACAATAGAGATATCTGGCGGCAAGATTTACGACTACAAATGCGCCTACACCGAGTTTGTGGAGCGTCGTGAGGAACGTATCGACATGCAAAAGGCGGCATTCGACAACCAACAGCGTGAGATAAAAGAGATAGAGGCGTTTATCGAACGTTTCCGCTATAAGGCAACCAAAGCGAAACAGGTGCAGTCAAGAGTGAAACAGCTCGAAAAGATGGACATGGTCGAGATCGACGACCGCGACAAGTCGGTGATGCACTTTAAGTTCCCGCCTGCGCCACATTCCGGCAAGGTGACATTGGAGCTGAATCATGTCTCGAAGTCGTATGGCGAGAAAAACATTCTCAACGACATAAATCTGCTTATCCCGAGAGGGGAGAAGATAGCTTTTGTGGGTCGCAACGGCGAAGGAAAATCAACCCTTGCGAAGATAATCTGCGGCGTGCTCGACCATACTGGCGAGGTGAAGCTCGGCCATGAGGTGAAAATCGGCTACTACGCTCAGAACCAGCAGGATATGCTCGACCCTGAGAAGACGGTATTCGAGACTTTGGACGACGTGGCAACAGGCGACATGCGCGTCAAAGTCAAGTCGCTGCTCGGGGCGTTCCTCTTCAGCGGCGAGACAATCGACAAGAAGGTGAAAGTGCTCTCGGGTGGTGAGAAAGCACGTCTCTCGTTGGCAAAAATGCTGCTTTTCCCGACGAATCTGCTGGTGCTCGACGAGCCTACCAACCACCTCGACATGCTCTCAAAAGACATCCTCAAGTCTGCATTGCTGCAATTTGACGGAACCCTCATCGTAGTTTCCCACGACCGCGACTTCCTGCAGGGGCTAACGACAAAGGTTTATGAGTTCAGAAAGCCTCATATCAAGGAATATATCGGCGATATCTACGATTTTCTTGAGGAAAAACGCCTTAAAGAACTCGACGATTTGAACAGAAAACAAAAGATTCAGCAGCAGGTAACACCTGTCGTCTCTCAAAATAAAATAGACTACGAGGCAAAGAAAATTGAGGAGCGCGAGAAACGTAAAGTTGAAAAAGAAATAAAGAAACTCGAAGAGCAAATCGATGCTCTCGAAAATGAACTCGCTGATTTAGATGAGATTATGGCAAATCCTTCCACCCATCCTGAAATAAAAATCGATGACGATTTCTACTGGAACTACGGCAAAAAGAAAGAAGATTTGCAATACTTAATCGACAAATGGGGGGAGATTGCCATCTAATCCCGTCATTTCGAGCGTAACGAAGTGGAGTCGAGAAATCTCAATCACATTTAATGAGATTTCTCCATTCCGCTACGCTTCAGTCGAAATGACGACCGAGTTTGTTTTCAACAGGAATTGCGTAAATCCCCAGTAAAATCTCAGTGAAACGTTTTTCAGCCTCGCTGCCGAGCTCTTCATAGAGCTTCGAGAAAATCTTGTCGCAATAAGCTTTGAAAACGTCTTCTTCTGCCTTGGTATAATACTTTTTAAATGTAGAAGTGCCTGACAACCAGTCACTTGCGATGTAATTATTCGGATAAAGCCTGTAGTTAGCATAAATCCGCTTGTCAATCATGTCGGCAACAGCCGATACAATCTCATGTTTCTCGGCACCTTCAAACGGCTTCAAATCATCGTAAGTGATTGTGGGACAGATAGCTATGGTCATAATGCCTTTTTTCTTTCTGATTCCCGAGACTATGCTGTCCATGTCTTCCATCGGCTTTTTCACATACACCCCGTCACGTTCTTTGAGATAGCTCTCGCGTGCTTTCATCATAGCGCAAGGCTCGTATTCGTATGAAGTGGCGATAGGAGTGATGTTAAGCTCGGCCAGGTTCGGCACAAGGTTAGCTCGGTCGCCTGACATCGAGAACATATTTATCAAACCATGGTCGGTCTTGTCGTTGCCGTCTTTCGTCCTGCCGTTACGCTGCGCGATCCACACCGACTTGTTGTCAAGTATAAGATATCTGATATAGTCTGAAAGATGCTGCGAGTTTTGAGCTAACTCCCTGATATTCTGTGACCTTTCCACTCTGAACATCTTGTTGCTCTTGCCGAAAACATCTATGGTCTTGTTCAAAATCAGGTTGCTCCCGTAGCCGATATGGCAGGTCTCCAATCCGTTCTCAAACATGTACATCTGCAATATGAAGGCATCAAGGGTTATATCACGATGATTTCCCGTGAAAAGATAGGCTTTTTTCTTGTCGAGAAGCTCAAAGCCATGAGTCTCAACGCCTTTCATGCTGGTCGTCTCTATCAATCTGACGAAGCGAGTCATCATGATACTTTGAAACTCATCAGTGGTCTTGATGCTCTTCAACAAATCTTGAATCTCTTCCACCGACTTGTCAGGAAATGCCAGTTTAGCCATCGAAATCGATATCTCATCATGGATGAAATACTCCATTGCAGCTGGGATTTCATCGTCATTGTATGATCTTATGTCGTCAAATTGATTCGGTATCATCGTCAAAATCGCTATTCAACAATAATAAACGGCATGAGAGCCTGTACACCGTCTACTTTTGTGATGTTTTCGATGGTCTTGATATACTTGTAGTTGTTTCCTAATTTATTCTTTAACAATGCGTTAGCGTATGGCTCCTGGATGTCGCCTTTAAGCAGCATGTCCATCAACGACTCCTGTTGCGGATAGTCTTTCAACGAGTAGTCGGTCAGGTTGGCTGCCTTTGCAGCATATTCGATGGCTTTGTCGAGGCCTCCCATCTCGTCAACCAAGCCGAGTTCCAATGCGTCCGCGCCTGTCCACACACGTCCTTGTCCGATGGAGTCGACATAGCTCTGGCGCAAGCCGCGTGTGCGTGCCACCAATGCTGTGAAGTCGTTGTAAGTGTTGCCAACATATTTCTGTAACATCGCCAACTGATAAGGTGTCAGTGGCTCGGTGATGCTGCCGAAGTCAGCGTTTTCATTGGTCTTCACCACGTCGAATGTCAAACCGATCTTCTCGTTCAGGAACTTCTTGGCGTTCGGGAATGTGCCGAAAACGCCAATGGAACCTGTCAAAGTGGTAGGGTCGGCGAAGATGTGGTCGCCCTCAGTAGAAATCCAGTAACCACCCGATGCGGCATAGCTTCCCATCGAGATGATAAACGGCTTCTCTGCTTTTGCAAGCTCCACCTCGCGACGAATCACCTCCGATGCCAGGGCACTGCCGCCTGGTGAGTTCACACGCATCACGATGGCTTTCACCTTCTTGTTTTCACGCGCCTCGCGAATGGCTTTCGACAAAGTTATTGAGCCTATGGTGTTGTCATTGCCATCACCGTCAATAATCTCTCCGTTGGCGTAAATCACAGCGATTTTTTCGGCTTTAGCCTTCGGAGCAGGTCTCACACTGGCATATTGTGTGTTGGTTAAGATATTGATTTTCTTTGATTTGTCGATATTTGCAAGCTCTTTTATTCTCGCAATGATTTGGTCTCTATAGTAAAGTCCGTCAATGAAATGTTCGTCAAGAGCCACCTTAGCATCGAATGTCAGAGCCAGGTTGTCAGCTAACTCGTTGATTCTCTGGATGCTTATGCCTCTCGAAGCGTTGATGTCGCTCACAACCTGATACCACATCGAGTTCAGAAGTTTTGTCATCTGCTCGCGGTTGGCGTCGCTCATCTTGTCGAGGAAATATGGCTCGACTGCACTCTTGAACTTGTTGTTCGGGCCTCTAATTATCTGAATATCAATGTCTAACTTATCAAGCAAGTTCTTGTAAAACATTATCTGTGATGACATTCCGTGTATGTCGAGCATTCCGTCCGGGTTGATGTAGATCTCGTCGCCGGCGGTGGCCAGATAATAAGCGTTCTGTGCCATTGTCTCGGAATATGTTATCACAAACTTCCCTGATTCTCTGAAACTTACGATATGATGACGCAGCTCTTCAATGTTTGCCGTCGAGGTGCCCACCGACGATAGCTCAAGGAAAATTCCGCTGATGTTAGGGTCGTTTTTCGCATAGTCTATGTTTGCTATGATGTCGTTCAAGCCAGCCATGTCGGTGTTACTGTCCTTGAGTTCCAGCAAAGTGGCGGTGAAGTCCTGCTCCGTTGTCCTCTCAGGAATATTATAGTCAAGGTTCATGTAAAGCACCGTTTTAGGCTTCACGGTGACAGTTTTATTGCTGCTTGAGCCTATCATCACAAGCGTTATTACCATCAAAATTACCAGCATCAATGCCGATCCAAGGCAAGATGCAAACATGAATTTGAAGAACTGTTTCATAGTTTAAAATTTTTTTCAAAGATACAATTTCTTTCATTATATTTGCATGTTGAAAGGCAAAAAATTTTCCATGGCGTCGGAATCAGTGTTTATTTTGTTGGGTTCAAATCTTGGAGACCGTCAACTCCTTGTTAATCAAGCGTGTAGAATGATGGAGGAGAAGTGTGGCAAGATTGTGGCGAAGTCGCGTCTTTATGAATCTGAGCCATGGGGATTCAAATCGGAGCATTGGTTCTTGAATCAGGTTGTCGAGATGAGTACTACTATGTCGCCCGATGAGCTGATGGACATGTTGCTTTCAATAGAGAAGGAGCTTGGACGCGACCGCAGCACGCCTCATGAAGGCTATGTGTCACGTCCCATGGACTTGGATATCCTGTATTGGGGCGATGGTTATATCGCTGACGGTCCACATGTCATCGTTCCTCATCCGCGTCTGCACCAGCGTCGTTTTACCCTGCTCCCGCTCTGCGATGTGGCTCCTGATTACGTCCATCCGATTTTGAAGAAGACCAACCGTCAGTTGCTTGACGAATGTCAGGATCAGGGTATTGTAAAAATGTTATGATATGAGATATAATTTCGTGGCAATAGAAGGTACGATGGGAGCCGGCAAGACAACCTTGTCGAATTACATCGCAAATGATTTCAACGGAAAGCTGATCCTCGAGGAGGTTGAGCCCGACAAGAACCCGTTTCTCGCCAAGTTTT
>JAEEGJ010003833.1_pt1 | contig 54430 bp, 43 predicted proteins | sample 8958761 | NCBI WGS metagenome assembly JAEEGJ01 (sample SAMN16246546, study PRJNA631951) | gut metagenome | biome: gut microbiome; feature: rumen; material: RS-attached | host: Bos | place: Iran: Karaj | collected 2018-10
CATGTCCTTTGAAGTGGGCCAGGTTGATCATAAAATCGTAGTTGGCAAGATGCGAACCTACAATATTGTATTTCAAGTGTTTAGTATCCGTGACAGGCAAGTGCATCGTGTCGTCCTCGTCCATGATATCGACTATGGCGATCTGGTTGAAGCCACGCTCTTCGATGGCTTTGCGGTGGTTGGCGGTTGTGGAACGGTTGCCGCCGTACGCTGTATTGCACTCCACAATGGTACCATTCACCATCTGCACAAGATCCTTGATCAGTTCGGGGCGCAGATAGTTGCTTTTGGCCGACTCGCCAGTGGAGATTTTCACGGCCACGCGGCCTTCAGCCGGCACACCAAGCGCTTGGTAGATGCTGATCAGTGCTTCGGGGGTGATCTCCTTGGTCATATAGACTACTGAACCCTGGGATTGCTGTGCGAAAACTTCCTCTTTCGGTTGACAGCCGAGCAGCACGAGCACTGCAATGGCAAATAATGCGATTCTTTTCATTGTATTTGGTTTTTATCGTTCCTCATATACTCAAATTCACTAATCACTAATCACCCTAATCAACTTCGCCGGATTCCCTCCCACAATGGTGTTCGGGGCCACGTCCTTGGTCACCACGGCGCCGGCGGCCACCACGGCATTGTCGCCGACGGTCACGCCGGGCAGGATGGTGGCACCCGCCCCGATCCAGGCGTTCTTGCCGATATGGACGGGCTTGCAGGTGAGCAGCATCCGGTCGTGGAGGTCGTGGTTGTTGCTGATGAGCTGCGCATTGGCGGCGACCATCGCATGGTCGTCGATGGTGATGCCGCCGCGGGCCATCATCAGGCAGTTGTTCATGATCATCACGCCCTTGCCTAATTGCACGCGGTCGAAACAGACACCCGTCAGTCCGGGCATCACGAAACCGCCGTCCGCAAACACATCATGGCCGAACAGCTCTTTGGCGAGCGCGTTGTACTCTTCGGTGTAGGGCATCGTGTGGTTGAGTTTGAACAAGGTTTGCGCCTGACGCATCCCTTCCGCCAATTCCTCGGGCGTACTTTGTCTCGGGTCAACGATAAATTCTTGCATAACGTATTGGTTTTCTTTATTTTATAATATATTACTTGTCCTTGTCAATTTGACGAGGCAAAAATACAACCTTTCACGTTGCGTAAGTTTCACAAAAAACATCATTGTTTTCACAAATTGTAGAAAAAATACACCTCGCTTCAGAAAGATTTTGTACTTTCGCGCCATGAAAGTTGACTTCCTCTATTCCACCGACTTCCTCGCGATGAACGCGCCGGAACTGAGCCACACCTGCATGCACCTGCTCTGCACGGCGGGGGAGGGGAGTTTCGTGTTCAACGGGAAGTGCTACCATATCGGAAAGAACGACCTGGTGGTGATGCCGAACCCCTCTCGAGCCAAGAACCTCGCCGCTGCCCCGGGAATGCAGGTCGAATGGTTCGCCGCCGACAACAAATACCTCGGTGGACTGCTGCCGTCGAACAACTACAGCATCGGGGGCAGCATCAGCCTTAACCAGAACCCCGTCATCAAGGTCGATGACCGTCAGGCGGAAATCCTGCTGGAGGACCTCCACCGCCTACGCGACCGCCTTGACGACCGCCACCTGCTCTTCTACCGCGAGATGATGGGGAGCCTCTGCCTGACCATGATATACGACATCTTCGAGCTTCACGCCCGGCGCGAGGCCACCGATACCCACAGCGACCGCACGGCCTATATCGTCAAGCAGCTGATGGATTTGCTCTCCACGGGCATCAGCCGCACGGAGCGTGAGGTGAGCTACTACGCTGAACGACTGCACGTATCGCCGAAGTACCTCTCCGCCACGGTCAAACGCGTCACCGGCCACAGCGTCAGCAGCTTCATCGACCGCCACACGGTACCCATCTTGAAAAAATATCTCGATGATGAGCGGCTCTCGCTCACGCAGATAGCCGACCGCATGAACTTCACATCGTTGAGCTACTTCAGCCGCTACTGCACCAAGCACCTCGGCCTTTCGCCCAGCGAGTACCGTCATAGTCTGCAACCGAAAGGGTGAGTTTTTTCATGTCAATCCGTTGGTTTTGTTTGTCTGGGAACGTCCAAATCGTTGGTCTCGTTTTTCTAAACCGATGTCGCAAAATATAAAAAAAGCGTATCTTTGCCGCTTGAAAAAAAAGTGATATGGTACATCTGTTTTCGGGAGATTTCAGCATTTGGGAAGTCCTTTTTCTGCTCTGTTTCGCGGTGAGCTGGCCGGTGTCTATCGCCAAGTCGCTCCGTACCAAGGTCGTCATCGGCAAAAGCCCGTTTTTTATGTCCTTGGTCATCTTAGGATACATTTTCGGAATTGTCCACAAACTGCTGTATAGCAGAGATATAGTGGTTTTTCTCTATGTATTCAACGCCTTGTTGGTGGCTACCGATCTGACCCTTTATTGCCTCTATATCGGGAAGAACAAGCGGGATTTGCAGGACCGTTTGAACCCAAAAGCATAAGCGTGGCAACAGACGCAAAGTACAGACAAATTAAAACGAACATAGAATGAACAAAATCGTAATGATCACAGGCGCGACGAGCGGTATCGGGCTCGGATGCGCAAGGAAGTTCGCCGCGAACGGCGACAGACTGATACTGACGGGGCGCAACGAGCAGCGTCTCGAGGAAATCCGTAACGAACTGGTTGGCAAGGGAACGCAGGTGCTGACCCTCGCTTTCGACGTGCGCGACCGCGAAGCCGCCGCCCGCAGTGTCAACAGCCTGCCTGAGGAGTGGCGTGACATCGACGTGCTGGTCAACAACGCGGGACTGGCGCTCGGTCTGGAGCCCGAATACGAGGGCAGCTGGGAAGACTGGGAAACGATGATCGACACCAACATCAAGGGGTTGCTCACTATGACGCGGCTCATCGTGCCCGGCATGGTGCAGCGCGACCGCGGCCATGTCATCAACATCGGGTCGGTGGCCGGCGATGCCGCTTACCCCAACGGGAACGTCTATTGCGCCACCAAGTCGGCGGTGAAGGCTCTCTCCGACGGCCTGCGCCTCGATGTGGCCAACACGGCCGTCCGCGTCACCAATCTCAAACCCGGCCTTGTGGAGACCAACTTCAGCAACGTGCGTTTCCACGGCGATACCGAGCGGGCCGCCAACGTCTATAAGGGCATCACCCCGCTGACCGGCGACGACATCGCCGAGGTGGCCGTCTATGCCGCCAACGCCCCTGCCCACGTGCAGATTGCCGAGGTGCTCATCCTCGCCACGCATCAAGGTAGCGGCAGCGTCATCTACCGAAAATAACAAAAACGGCTGGATTTTCCAGCCGTTTTTCGTTAAAAGTTCACTTTCTCGCTGATAATGTACTCGGGCCTGTCCTTCGCCTCGTCGAACAGGTTGCCGATGTATTCGCCCAAGACCCCGATGGTGAGCAGTTGGATGCCGCCGAAGAAGATAATCATGAATATTGTCGAGGTCCAGCCCAGCACAAACGATTCGGGATGTATGATTTTGAGTATCAGGATGACAAGCGCATAGATTAGTCCTACCAAAACGGAGAGCACGCCTAACCAAATCGCTAACTTCAGCGGCTTTTTGGAGAAGGAGAGTAACCCCGTGGAGGCGAATTTGAGCATTTTCCGGAGCGGGTATTTGGTCTCTCCTGCGAACCGTTCCTTGCGCTCGTAGTAGCATGGCACCTGCTTGTAGCCCATCCAGCTGACGAGGCCGCGGATGTACTTGTTCTTCTCGTGCAGACGGTTGAACTCATCGATGATTTTACGGTCGATGAGGCGGAAGTCGCCGGTGTCAACGGGGAACTGCACGTCGGAAAGCTTGTTCAGGATGCGGTAGAACCATTTGGCTGTCGTTAACTTGAACCAGCTCTCCCCCTCGCGCGATTTCCGGACCCCGTACACGACGTTGGCCTGCTCCCGCCGGTAGATTTCCAGCATGTCGAGAATCACCTCAGGAGGATCCTGCAGGTCTGCGTCGATGATGACCGCCAAGTCGCCGGTGCAGTGGTTGATGCCGGCAGTCACCGCGCACTGGTGGCCGAAATTACGGGAGAAGTTGAGGATTTTGACCGTCTTGTCCGACTCCGAAAGCCGTAACAGCAGCGGATAGGTGTTGTCGCGGCTTCCGTCGTTGATAAACACCAACTCATAGTCCATCCCGGTTTTGGCCATCACTTCCTTGAGCCGTCGGTAGGTCTCTTCCACCACCAACTCTTCATTGTAGCAGGGAGTTATTACGCTGAGTACCATATTGTTGTGATTTTTGTTTGCCGATTAAAATGCATAGCCGATGGCGATTTTCAGTCCTTGTAGGACATGGAACGGGTGTTCGGAAATCGATACCCAGTTCCAGTTGATAACGCTGCCCTCTTCTTCGCTGCGGGTCGGGTCGTAAACGGGCACTGCGTAGTCCACCCGGATGACGAAGAAGTTGAAGTCGAGCCGCAAGCCAACGCCCACATCCACAGCCAGTTCTTTGTAGAACCGGTCGAAGGCGAATTCCGCGCCGGGCATGTCTTTGTTTTTGCGCGCCAACCAGATGTTGCCCACATCCGTGAAGATGCCGTACTTGAGCGAGCGGTAAATCGTGCCGCGGTACTCGAAATTGAACTCCAGCTTGATGTCGCCGGTGTAGAGCGAGTCGGCGCCGCGCTGGTAGCTGCCGGGACCGAGTCCGCGATAACTCCAGCCGCGCATGCTGTTGCTCGTACCCATATAGAACCCCTTTTCGTAGGGAATATACGACTCTTTGTCCAGCGGGATGATGAAGCCGATATCCGACCGCATCGCGATGGAATTCTCCTTGTTGATGGTGAACGTGTAGTTCCAGAGCAAATCGATTTTCTCGAATGAGGAGTAGCTGTAGCCTACACTGTCCAAGCTGTTCTGGCCGATTTCCCATCGATCGTTCGGGGAAATCAGTTTGTTCAATCCAAAGACCATCGTGCCGCACGATTCAGCGCTTATACTTAAGTGCATGTTGTGGCGTCTCGACTCCAAGAATTTCGGAATCAGATAGTTGAATGAATATTTGGCGGAGAAAAGCATGAACTTGCCGAAGCGCTTCTGATAGGACTCCGGATATGAGTCATAGTTCATCAGGAAAGAGAGCCGCTTGTCAGTGTTGTTGATGGTGCTGATGTCTATCGGACTGACACTGTGTGACATATAAGCCGACGGACTCCAACGGTAGATGAGGGCTGCATTGTACATCAGCTTGTGGTATAGTCCCGAATAGTTGACACCCAGTTTCAGGGAGGTGCTGCGTGAAACGGTGTTCTCGCTGATGAGGTTGTTGAACAGGAACAGGCGGTTCGGGAAATCCAACGATGCCGACACCCCGAATTCCGGGTACGAGTAGGTCGTGTTGTTCTTGAAAAGGTTGCTCAACGAATAGTAGAAATAACCTCCTGACAAGTTGAGTGTCAAGTGTTCCGCTCCCCGGAAGATGTTGCGGTTGGTGTATTGCAAGGAGATGGCGGACTTGTCGTTGCGCAGCTCTACCTGCCCGCCGAAAGTGTGTCGCTTTTTGCGAATCATCCGATAATAGACATCCAACGCGCCGGTCTTGTTGACCGTGTCCAGCAGGGCTTCGTTCTCCTTGAACAGGATGTTGATATAGTCGAAGTTATCCAAACTGTTGAGGGCACGGCTGCTGAGGTCGCGGTACATCTGCGAGTAGTTCTGCCCTGTGCGCGTGAAAATGGCGTCCGATAGTTTCTTGTAGGAGAAATAGGGCTTTTGTACTTCTCCGATCGATCGCTCCTCGATGAAGTACAACCGAGAGCTGTCCCGTCGGGTATGATAGGGGTAAAAGGTCGTGTCATACACCGCATCCGACGCGGAGAGGGACGGCATGTCGGGGTTCACATAGATGTCGTTGATGTGATATTTGTAGAGATAGCGGGAGGCGTTGTCCCCTTGCGGGATGTTGAGCAGGATGGTGATGTTCACCGACCGCGGGTTCACGCCGCTGCTGTCCGGCGGGTCGTATTCCACGTTGCAGCGCATGATGGACTTCTCGACGTAATAGTATCCTTCGTTGCGGATGAGGTTGATGATGCGTGTCAACTCGTCGTTGATGCGGTTCTCGTTGTATTGCATCCCGTCGTAAAGCACGCTCTTGCGCATGTTGAGCACCACGATGCGCTTGTATTCCGGTATGGAGATGTCGTAATTTATCTTGCTGATGGTGTATGGGTCGTGTGCGGTGATGAAATAATCCACCTTCGACTTTTTGTGGTCTTTCCGTCTGTAAGTTACCTTGTAATCGACATCGGCATCGAAGTAGCCGATCTGCTTCATCACGATTTTGAGCTGATCGACGGAGTTCTTGATTTCCATGCTGTCGAGAAGTGCGGGAGGCTCGCCGACCTTTTCGCGCAGGAATTTCTTGAACTTGCCGTCTTTGGTGTTCCCGTTTTTGTCGTAGGTCGGTTGTCCCCAATCGTAAAACACCGTCTTGATGCGGAACAGGTCCATGAACTTCTTGTTCGTGACGGGGCGCACGTAGGTTCTCAGGTTGTCGAAGTCGGGGCTTTTGGCATCCACCACCTTCACCTCGTTTTTCACCAACATCGACTGTCCAGGCGGCAAATGACGCACGGAGCTGCAGGAATACAGGCATATACTGCCGAGTATCACAAAGAGGACAGTCCAGACGTTACGGTTCATTTTTCACGCGGGAATGGAAGATGTATTCGATGCAGAGAATGACGAACACGGAGAATAGGGTGTTGCCGACGATGACGAGCAGCGTGTGCCCGAAGTTTTTGAAGGTCATGGTTTCGAGAAGCACGGCGACGACCTCATAGATGGAGGTCAGGGTCAGCGTGTAGAGGAATACCCAGCGGAAGTCCTTGACGCCGGGCACGGGGCGGTCGATGTTCTCGAACTTGACGTTGTTGGCGCCGTTGAGCATCCGCACGATGTAGGGGCGGAGGAACATCAGGAGCGTGCAGGCGAAGGAGGAGACGCCAAGGGTGTGCGCGAAGGCGTCTGTCACGAAACCCGTGGCGAAGCCGATGACGTACTGCAACGACAGCGGCATCTCCAAGGGCAGCAGATAGAGCGCGAGCAGGAACAACGCCGGTGTCATATAGCCGAACAAGCTGATATGCTGGCAGATGGCCACCTGGACGAGCAGGAGCACAAAAAAGCGCAATATGTTGGCTATGACGTTATTCATCTTTGAAGTTTGCTTTCAGGGTGTCTAATTCGGATTTGAAGAGGTTCTCGACGAGATAGACCGTGTAGATGTCGGTGTAGTGGGTGGCCAGTTTGATTTTGATGGTGAGGAAGCTGGCGTTGTTGCCGACCTGCACCTCCTTGACGGTGCCGATGAGGAGCCCCTTGGGGAAGATGTTGGAGTATCCGTTGGTGAACACGGAGTCTCCGATGTTGATTTCGGAGTGCTGGGGGATGGCTTCCAGATAGGCCACTCCCGGGTCGTTGCCTTCCCAGATGACGGTGCCGTTCTGGTTGGCTGGGGTCACCACGGCGCTAATGCGGCTCTCCGGGTGGAGGATGGGCCGCACGGTGGCGAAGTTCTGCGACACGTCGGTGACCACTCCGGCGACACCGCTCGGCGACAGCACCGCCATGTCGCGGCTGATGCCGTCACGCGCGCCCTTGTCCACGATCATGTAGTTGAAGGCGCGGTCCACGGTCCGGAAGATGACGTGCGCGTAGGTGTAATCGTAAAGGCGCACCTGGCTGCGGTTGGTCGAGTCGGGGGTGCTCATCGCCGTCATGACGGTGTCCTCCTTCTCGATGAACATGTTCTCGTGCTCGCGCAGCAGCTCAATGTTCTGTTGCACGAGTGCCTCGTTCTCGGGGCCAAGACGCAGCTTGTGCACCATCCCCGCGGCGCCCTTCTGAATCGGCCCTACGATACCCTGCACCGCACGCGAGATGCGGTATTCGTTGAACGACAACGACTTGCCGAGCATCACAAGGCTCAGAATCAGAAGGACGGCGAGTACGATGATGTGAAACGCCCTCTTGAAAAATTCGATGAGATTGTTCATCGGGCGCGGAAGTGACTATTTCTTTTCGGCGAGTTCGCGGCCGGCCTTGAGGCAGGCGAGGTTCACGTTCACGACCTCCTCACCCTTGCGGGCGAAGTTCTCGCGCACGGCGTTCTCGATCTCCTCGAACGGCAGCTGCAGGTACGGGGAGGCGGCGCCGAGGATCACCATGTTGGAGGAACGGGCGGAACCCAGGTCCTTGGCAATCTGGTCGGCGTTGATGGCCACGCAGTTCTGCACCTTCGCCAACTCGGCCTTCAAGGCGTCGAAGTCGGGATAGTTCGGGATGTTCACGAAAGGCTGGTCGTTGGTGATCAACCAACCGTCCTTCTTCAGCCACGGCAGATAACGCAGCGACTCCATCGGCTCCACGGAGATGATCATGTCGGCCTTGCCCAGCGGGATCAGATCCGAAGCGATGGGGCTGTCGGAAAGACGGAAATGGGATTGCACATCGCCGCCGCGCTGGCTCATGCCGTGCACTTCGGCCTGCTTCATGTACATTCCTCTTTTGATGGCGGCGGCACCCACAATCGTGGCGATGGAAAGGATACCCTGACCGCCGACTCCTGCTAATATAATGTCGATTTTCATTTTTTCTTTGTTTGATTTTGTTGTTAATATTTACGTGGCTTTGGGTTTTGGGCTTTACCGAGCTCTTGCCCCTGTCGGGGCTGCTCAAGGAAATATTTTCAATAACCCATAACCACTAACCAATAACCATTACTTCTTCGCGGCCTGTTGTTTCTTCATTCTGCGGCTCAGGGTCTGGATGCATTCGCGGGTCGGGATGATCACGGAAACGCCTTCGTATTCGATCTCCTTCTCAATGATGGCGACATTCTCTTCGAGATGGCCCTTGAGCGGGTTGATGCGGTGGATGTGCTCCTCTTTCACGCCGAGGCCCTTGCAGATCTCGCCGAGCACGCCGAGAGCGTGGGAGTCCTGACCGCCGGTCATGCCGGTGGTGCTGTTGTCGAGGATCAGCACCGTGACGGGCGTGTTCTCGTAGATGCAGTCGAGCAGGGAGGTCATGCCGCTGTGCGTGAAGGTGGAGTCACCGATGACGGCCACGCAGGGTCTCATGCCGGCGTCGGCAGCACCCTTGGCCATCGTGATGGAAGCACCCATATCAACGGTCGTGTAGATGGCGTTGTAGGGCGGAAGGGCACCGAGGGTGTAGCAACCGATGTCGGAGAAGACTTTGCCCTTGCCGTATTTCTCCATCGCCTTGTTCAGGGCGGTGTAGGAGTCGATGTGCGGGCAACCCACGCACAATGCCGGCGGACGCGGGACGACCAGTTCCGGGACGGGTGCGCCGTAGGTGTCGGGCATGCCGAGGGCCTTGGCCACCAAGTTCGGGTTGAGCTCACCGTCGCGGGGAAGCTCGCCGCTCAAACGGCCCATGATGTTGCCGGTGCGGTTCAGCACGCCGCGGACCTGCTCCTCGATGAAGGGATAACCCTCTTCGGCGATGAGCACCTTGCCGCATTCGTCAACCATCTTGGCGATGAGCTTCGTGGGCAGCGGGTATTGGGAGATCTTCAGCACGGGGTACGGGCATTTGCCACCCTCGAAGTTCTCCATCAGGTAGTTGAAGGCGATACCGGAAGCGATGATACCCATGCTCTTGTCGGCACCGTCGATGTACTGGTTGAACGGGGAGTTCAGCGAGTCGTTCTCGAAGTCAGCCTGCTTGTCCAACAGCTTGCGGTAATGCTTGCGGGCGTTGGCGGGCAGCAGGATGAACTGCTTGGGGTCGGTCTCGGGCTTGAGCGGGTTCTGCGGACGCTCGGCCTTGCGTTCCACGCCGGAACGGGAGTGCGACAAGCGCGTGGTGAGACGGATGACCACCGGGGTGCGGAACTTCTCCGACATCTCGAAAGCGTAGTAGGTGATGTCGTAGGCTTCCTGCTGGTTGGAAGGCTCGAAACAGGGGATGAGCGCGAACTTGGCGTAGTAGCGGGAGTCCTGCTCGTCCTGGGAGGAGTGCATCGACGGGTCGTCGGCCACCACGACCACCAGACCGCCGTTGGCGCCGGTGATGGAGGAGTTCATGAACGGGTCGGCAGCCACGTTCAGACCGACGTGCTTCATGCAGACCATCGCGCGCTTGCCCGCGTAGGACATGCCGATGGCGGACTCCATAGCGGTTTTCTCGTTGCCAGCCCAGATGCTGTGCACCTCACCGGCCTTGCCCTGTTTGGAGTTCTGGATGAACTCGGTGATTTCCGTTGAGGGAGTGCCCGGATAGGCATAGACTCCCGATAATCCGGCATCCAAAGCGGCCTGTGCCACCGCCTCGTCGCCTAAAAACAATGCTTTTGACATAATCTAAAGTACTTTATTGATTGTATATTAACTAATTAAGTTCTACTTGAACATTAAAACGGCAAAGATACAAAATTTTTGACTACAAAAGTGATGTTTTTAATCCTCTTCTGTCTATACGAAAAATGTATTTTTGCCGTTTCAAAACCGCAATGTCATTGTTATGCTGTCCCGCATCGCCATAGTGCTGTCGTTGTTCTGCCTGAACGGCCTTTGCCTGTCCGCCCAAACCTTCTCGCTGCGGCAGATAAACGACACCTGTAACGTGCTGGTGCTGACCACGGATTCCATGTCCGACGAGTGGCTGCTGCCCCATCCTGTCTATCAGTTCCGCACCGGCGACGTGGACGGCGACGGCGTGGAGGAAGCATTGGTGGGCGTGGTGAAGTCCACACGCTTCTATCCCGAGAAAGGAAACCGATTGTTTGTCTTCAAAAACCGCGACGGAAGAGTCCGCCCGCTGTGGATGGGATCGCGATTGGGCGAAGAGATCGTGGATTTCCGCGTGGCGGACGGCAAATTAGTCAGCATCGAACGATGCTGGAACGGACAATACAACCTGGACGAATGGGAATGGTCGAGGTTCGGGCCCCGTTTCTCGAGATATATCCTGATTAACGCAACATTGGAAGAAGTCAATCAAACATTCAATCAATATGAAAAAAATACTGGTCACAGTCGTGCTGTCGATGCTCATCCTCATGGGATGGAGCCAACAAACTGAGAAGAAACACTACATCCTTCCCGGCAACGGAAAGATCGATGTGGAGATGCTGAACAAGAAGATAGACCTCAATATGGATATCTCTAACCTCAGCATCAATGAGTTGCGGGTGCTGCGCAATTCGTTCTACGCCAAACAGGGATATGCGTTCACGATGTCCGATCTGCGCTCGGTGTTCGATCAGACCACGTGGTACTGGGACACCATGATGGGCAGATGGGAACTTGAAATGGATGCGGAGTACGAGGGTAAAAAGGTGCCGGAGTATCAGTTTACCAAGGAAGAAGAGGTCTTCATGGCCAAGCTCAAGGCCAGGGAAGAGGAACTTAAGAAGCGCAACTTCGCCGACGGCAAGCCGGTGCTGGACAATCTCATCAACCGCTTCCAGTTGGAGAATCCCGACCCGAAGCTCACGGACATGCTCGCGAAACAGGGCTTCGCCATTGTGCCCGACTCCTACGACCAGCTGTTCCAGGTGTATGAGAACAACGACTACCACGACTTCCCCAGCTTCGTCACCACCGACCTCTATTTGCAGCTCTACCACATGTATTTCGACTGCATGTTGCGCAGGGCCGAGGAGAGCAAGCTGTTCGATGCGTTGCAGGATTTCTGTCGCAAGGGCTATCGTGAATGTACGAACTCCATCGCCAAACCTGTCAATGCGCAGGAGAAGGAGCTCGCCGAATACAGCCAAGCCTATTTCGCCATCGCGCTGCGGCTGCTCGACCCCAAGGAAAATAGCGCCGTGGCCCCGCAATACCAGAAAATGGTGGAGGATGAGGTGGCGAAATGCACTTCCGCGAGCACCGCTTTCTCGCCTTTCATGGAATATACGAAGGCGATGTTCCCTTACGCCCTGTTCCAACCCCGCGGGCATTACACCCGCACGGAGCGACTGCAACGCTATTTCCGCGGCATGATGTGGGTGCAGACGGCCGCCTTCGACACCGACAAGCCCAATATGATGCGCAGGGCCGCTTTCTTAGCCAAGACCATCTGCGGGAACGCCGAACTGAATGCCGCCTTCAAGACCATTTTCGATCCCATGACGTTCATCATGGGCCAACCCGACAATATCACCCTGATGCAGGTGTATGAGATTCTGCAACGGCACGACTATGCCAAGCTGATTGGAAACGACAAGGCGTTGCAGAAATTCGTCGCGGAGGTGGATGTTTTGGCCGAGAAGCAGACGCGTATCCGTCCGAAATTCGAATATTCGGGCCATAACAAAGTCAACCTGATGCCCCAGCGTTACCAGCCCGATGCCGAGGTGCTGCAGGAGATGTACGACTGGAAGAGCGACGTGTCGCAGCGTTTCTGTCCGAAAGGCATCGATTTCTTTGCCGCGGGAGGCAGTCCGCTCGCCCTCCAGTTGGACAAGGAGGGGGAGACTTGGAGCGAGTTCGATGCGAATATGAGCCGTATGCAAAATCGGATGGGCGAAATCGATTGGAAGGAGAACATCGCCGTGCGCTGGCAGCAGGTGCTCCTCGAACTTTCCAAAGGCCGCCATCCGTCGAATGCCCCCTATTTCATGACCGGTACGGCATGGGGAAAGAAGGACCTGAACGCAGCGCTGGCCTCCTACGCCGAGCTGAAACACGATGCCATCCTCTATGCCAAGCAGCCCTTCGCGGCTGAATGCGGCGATGGCGGGCCGGATGCCCCCATCGTGAGAGCATACGTGGAACCGAATATCGACTTCTGGACGGTCGTGATCGACCTGCTGAACACCACGAAAGAGGCCTTCGGCGCTTTCGGAATCATGACGGACAAGATGCTCTCGCTGACCGAAGACATGGCCGAAGAGGCGCAATTCTTCCTGAACTGCAGCAAAAAAGAGCTTGCCGGCAAAACGCTGAGCGAGCAGGAGTACCGTCAGTTGGAAATCGTGGGTGCCATGTTCGAGAACATGACGCTGAATATGATGCAAAACGAGGACGAATATTTTAAATGGGAAGATATTGAGAGTGCCGACCGCAAAGTGGCACTGGTGGTCGATCTCTACACGGCCAACGGTGACAATGTTCCTATGGAGAAAAAAGCCGTGCTTTATAATGCGGTGGGCCCCGCCGATGTCATCTATGTCGTTGTGGAGATTGGTGGTTACCTCTACCTCACACGCGGCGCGGTCTTCTCCTATCGGGAGTTCCACGATGCCTACAGCGCCCCCCGTCACACCGACGAGGAGTGGCAGGAAATGTTGAAGACCAAGCCCCGCCTCGGCGTCCCCAAATGGATGGAGAGCATCATCGCCCCCGTCAAGGTGCAGAAGGATGACGATTTGATTTATTACAGTACGGGGTGCTGAGGTTGGTTTAGGGTTTAGGGTTTAAGGTTTAAGGTTTAGGGTTTAAGGTTTAAGGTTTAGGGTTTAATGTTTAGAGGGTTAAAAGGTTATTGGTTATGGGTTAAATAATTTCCTTAAACAGCCCCGACAGGGGCAAGAGCTCGGTAGAGATAGAATGCTGGTTTATAAGGTTTTTTGGCGTTTTACGTTTGCGGTGCTGATCTCCTTCCAGGGTGGTCAGGCGCAACCGGTGCGGTCGTCGGGCGGGGACACGCTGACGGTGGCCTTCACGGGCGACATCCTCCTCGACCGGGGCGTGCGTCGGCAGATAGAAAGCCACGGCATAGAGAGCATCTTCGACGCGAGGGCGGATTCCCTGTTCCGCAATTCCGACCTTGTGGTGGGGAATCTGGAATGCCCGGCCACTGCGCTTAAAACGCCGATGATGAAGAAGTTCGTGTTCCGTGCCGAACCGGAGTGGTTGGAGGCTTTGCGTGCCCACGGCTTCACCCATCTCAATCTGGCCAACAACCATTCGGTGGACCAAGGTCGGCGCGGATTAGTCGATACGTGGCACAACGTGGAGCGATACGGCATGACGGCCGTCGGGGTGGGCAACACGATGGCGGAGGCCGCGCAGCCCGTCCTGTTGGCGGAGCATCCCCGGAGGGTCTGGCTGATCGCCTCGCTGCAAATGCCGCTAGAGCATTTCCCGTATCTTCCCGAAGCACCCTCCGTCAATCAGGAATCCATCGACTCCCTGGTGGTCCGCATCCGTGCGTTGCGCGCGCAGGACAGCACCGCCGTCATCCTGGTGTCGTTGCATTGGGGACAGGAACACACCCTGGAGCCGACCCCGATGCAGCGCAGTGCCGCCCACCGCCTGGTCGACGCCGGTGCCGACGCCTTGATCTGCCACCACACCCACACCCTGCAGACCATCGAGTCCTATCGCGGCAAGTACATCTACTACAGTCTCGGCAACTTCATCTTCGACCAAGACCGGGACATCAACCGCCGCACGTGTGTCCCGCAGGTGAAGGTCACGCGGGACAGCGTATGGGTGAGGGATAACCTTAATTAGTTAGCAGTTAGTAGTTAGCAGTTAGTAGTTAGTAGTTGGCGGTTGACACAGTTGACTGCTAATCAAGGGCATAGTCTTACTTGACCACTTTCCACTCTCCGGGTTGGAGGTCTTCCAAGCTGAGGTCGCCGATTTGGACGCGGATGAGCCGCAGGGTGGGGAAACCGACGGCGGCGGTCATGTGGCGGACCTGGCGGTTCTTGCCCTCGGTGAGGGTTAGGCGCACCCAGCTGGTGGGGATGTTGGCGCGGTAACGGATGGGCGGCATGCGTTCCCAGAGGTTCTCCGGCGGCAGCGCCTTCTCGGCTTTGCAGGGGCGGGTGCGGTACCCTTTGATGACGACCCCTTTCCGCAACTTTTGCAGCGCTTCGTCGGTGATTTCGCCATCCACTTGCGCGAGGTAGGTGCGCGGGTGGGCGTTCTTCGGGTCCAGCAGCCGCTTCACCAACCGTCCGTCGTCGGTCAGCAGCAGGGCCCCCTCGCTGTCGTGGTCAAGACGTCCCGCGGCATAGACGCCGGGCGGGAATCCGAACTCGTTGAGGGCAGGATGTCCCGCCTCGGGGGTGAACTGGCTCAGCACGCCGTAGGGTTTGTTGAAGAGGATGACCATAGGTGGTTCTTTTTGGATTCGGTCAGATAGAGGTATGGTTATTGGGCCGAATTCACAAGCCGCTGTCCCAACTCGTAGGCGTTTTGCAGGTCGACGGGGAAATGCTCGTCGCGCATGGCGCTTTCCAGCAGCAAAGCCGTATTCTTGTTTTTACGCGGACCGCCGTTGACAAACAGCGCTTTAACAGTCTTTTTCTCCATGAACAAAGGGGTTTTAATGATGGGATAAAGATACAAAAAAAGGCAACGCCACGCATTGCCTTTTCTTCTGCGGAGAGAGAGGGATTCGAACCCCCGGAGGTGTTACCCTCAACGGTTTTCAAGACCGCCGCAATCGACCGCTCTGCCATCTCTCCTTTTTCGGGCGGCAAAAATACACTTTTTTTGGATATGGACAAACGCTTTCAAGCTTCAGTTTTCAAAACTAACCGCCAACACGAAAACACAATCCCTCACGATCCCCATTAACTACTAACTACTAACTGACTACTACCTGCCAACCGTCGTGATGAACCCCTCCTCCGACACGGCATACCGCTCCGTCAAATCGAAACAGCTCCGGATGTTCTCCTCCGTCAACACCGCATCGGTGTCACCGAAGTGCAGCATCTTCCCTTCCTTCAGCAACAACACCTGCTTGGAGTAGGCCTTCGCGATGGGCAGGTCGTGCAGGATGATGAGGATGCTGGTCTGCCGCTCCTCGTTGAGCTCCCGCAGGATGTCCATGATCTCGAACTTGTGGGTCACGTCGATGTTCGCCAACGGCTCGTCTAACAGCATGATGCCGGTCTGCTGGGCCATCGCGCGGGCCACCATCACCCGCTGGCGCTCACCGCCGCTCAACGCCTGCATCAAGCTGTCTCGGTATCTCCAAACCTTGCACCGCTCCAACATCTCCTCCACGACCTCCTTGTCCCCAACTCGCTGCATCTCCCACGGGGTCTGATACGGGTTGCGCCCCAACATCACGTAGTCGAACACGGAAATGTCGAACACAATATCCTGATACTGCGGCACGTAGGCAATCTCCCGCGCCAAATCCATCATCTTGTACTCCGACAAAGCCTTCCCGTTGAGAGTTACCACGCCCCGGTCCGGCTTCAACAACCCGACGATACACTTCAACAACGTGGTCTTGCCCGACCCGTTCGGCCCCAAAACCGAACAGAACCCGCCTTGGGGAAAACTCACAGACAAGTCGTTGAAAATCACACGACTGTCGTATGCGAATGCCAGATTGTCTATGCGGATGCTGTCCATTAAGGGTTAAGGTTTATGGGTTATGGTTTAAGGGTTATGGTTTAAGGGTTATGGTGAACAGGGGCGGTTGATGCCAATGTCACCAATCACAAATCACAAGTCACAAGTCACAAGTCACAAATCACAAGTCTCACTCAAAATAATGCCGCAGCTCTTCCGCCCCGAAGATGTGCAACGTGCTCTTCCCCGAGGGCGTCAATGTGGGCATGTCGCTTTCGAATAGCCGTTGTATCAGCGCTTTGACCTCCTCCTGCGAGGCGGGAACACGCTGACGGGAACGCTTCTGACGGGCCATGCTCTGCGCGATGCCGGCGATTTTGTCGCCCTTGTGGATGACCTGGTTGGTCTGGTAGGCGGACAGCACGCTTTCGATGAGCGCCTGCACGTCGCCCTCCTCCTCTTCGTCGTTGGGCGTGGCGTTGACGGCCAAGTGCGTGTTGTCGATCTTCTCAAGGTCGTAACCCAACCGCAGGAAGTCCTCCTTCAGCGAGATGGCCAAGTCGGTCTGCGCGGCGGTGAGCGTCACCGTCTGCGGGAACAGGCTCTGCTGCGGTCGTATCGGGGTGTTCTTCAACGCGTTGACGTAGGTGTCGTACAAGATGCGCTCTTGCACGTTGGGGAGGTCGGCGGTCATCACCTGACCGTTCAGCTCGAAGAAAAGATAGCGGCCTCCGAATACGAAGAAGGGGATGCTCTCGGGCAGCTCAAGCGCGCTTGCCTCGACCTCAGGCTGGAAATCGACCTTCTGCTGCTCCGCTTTCGGATATTCCACCTTCTCGACATTCAGCTCTTTCAGGAAGTTCTCCCAATCGTTGGAGGTGGGCGTCTCGCGACGGAATCCGCCGCCGCCGAACTGCTGGAACGGGGAGCTGTGCTTCTTCTCGGGCACCTTGTCGAACGGGTTGTAATTCGGGTTGATGTTCATCGTGGGCGGCACGATGTCCTGCCCCTCGGGTTTGTCGGCGATTCGGATGTTGAACGAGTCGTCGAAGTCGATCATCGGGGTGAGCGACATAGTGCCGAGGGCCTTCTTCACGGTGGAGTTGAGAAAGCCGAACACGAGCCGCTCGTCCTGGATTTTGACCTCCACCTTCGTCGGGCTGACATTGACGTCGATGGCGGCGGGGTCTATCTCGATAGCGATGAAGTAGGGTGGGTGCGTACCCTGCGGGATGAGGTCGGCGTAGGCCTTCTCGACCGCGTAATTGAGCAGGCTGTGGCGCACAAACCGTTGGTTCACAAACATATATTGCTCGCTCTTCTGCTTTTTGGCATTCTCGGGTTTGGCAATAAAGCCGGAGATGCGCATCAGCTCATGGTCGAGCTCCACGGGGAAGAGCTTGTCGTTGAAATGCTGCCCGAAAATGTTGACGATGCGCTGGCGCATGTTGGCAGCGGGCAGCATCAGGACAAGGCTCCCGTTGTTGTAGTACTGGAAGGTGATGTCGTGGTGGATGAGGGCCACGCGGTAGAGCTCCTCCTCGACGTGGGTGAGCTCCACCTTGTCGGATTTGAGGAAGTTGCGTCTCGCGGGCACGTTGAAGAAGAGGTTCTTGACGGCGATGGAGGTGCCGTCGGCGCAGGTGACGGGCGCGTGCTCCTTGATTTCGGCGCCTTCGATGAGCACAATGGTGCCCATCTCATGGGCAGCGGGCTTCGTCTTAAGCTCCACGTGCGCGATGGCCGCGATGGAGGCGAGAGCCTCGCCGCGGAAACCCTTCGTGGAGATGCGGAACAGGTCGTTGGCGTTGCGCAGCTTCGAAGTGGCGTGCCGCTCGAAGCAAAGACGCGCGTCATTGAACGACATGCCCTTGCCGTTGTCGATGACCTGGATGAGGGTGCGCCCGGCATCCTTGACCACGAGCTGGATCTGGGTGGCACCGGCGTCGATGGCGTTCTCCAGCAGCTCCTTGACCACGGAGGCGGGCCGCTGCACCACCTCGCCGGCCGCAATCTGGTTCGCCACCGCATCGGGCAGCAGTCTGATGATGTCTTCCATTTGGTTAAGGGTTTGTGGTTAAGGGTTATGGTTTATGGGTTATAGGTTATAGGTCCCTGGTTAGAAGAATTTCCAGAGCACGATGGCCAGCACCAACACGAAGAAAATCATGAAGAGGATGGTGATGGAGGCACTGTTGTTTTTCTTCTCGCCGGTGTGGTTGCGCTTGCTCCGCCACTCGTCGTGGAGGTTGCGGGCGAAGTCGCGTCGCGCGTCGCCGGTGCTCTCCTCCTTCTTGGGGTCGTAGTAGCGGGGTTTGTAGTTGAACTGCCGGGGTTCCTCTTGTTGCTTGAAAATGTTCCACGATGCCATAGTCGTTAAGTTTTATAGCGCAAAAGTACTATTTTTTTGAATAGGGACGCCGTGCCGGAAATTTTTCCTCACGACGCATCCTTTCATCGCTTCGGATTATTTCATCCCCCGCGCCGCCTTGATCTTGTCGTAGGCCTGGTTCACCTTGGCGAACTGCTCCTCGGCCTTCTTGCGCACGTCCTCGCCGAGATGGCTCACCTTGTCGGGGTGATACTTCATGGCCGCCCTGCGGTAGGCCTTCTTCACCTCGTCGTCGGTGGCGTCGGAAGAGACTTCGAGAATCTTGTAGCAGTCGTCGAGGCTCGGACCGGAACGGGTGGTGTAGTTGCTGCTGCCGGACTGGTCGTAATAGCCGCCGCCATAACTGCCCGAATAGCCGCCACCATACCCGCCGCTGTATCCTCCGCCGTACCCACCGCTGTACCCGCCACCGTAGGTCGCGCTGACGTACATCAGCTTGATGGCCTCGAAGGTGAGCGAGTCAACGCCGCACCAGCCGGCGATCTGCCGGATGGCGTCCACCTCTTTCTGGTGGGCGCTGCCGTCGGCGGTGGCGAATCCGAACAGGCACTGCAGCACGGCGATTTTCTCATGCACCGTGGCGTACTGCCGGATTTTCTCGCACGCCTCCCGACACGCGCTATCGGTGTCGCTGCCGTTGAGGATGTCGCGAAACTTGAGCATCAGCTGCGAAATGTCGCTGTGCGGGAAGGTTTGCTGGAAGTATTGCTTGCAGTAGTCGAATTCCGACTGCAGCAGACGGTTGTCGTCGGCTTTGGCCACGAAGGCGATGAGGGTCAGCATCTGCTCCTCGAACTGCTCGGGGTCGTTGTAGTACTGCCGGCGGCTCTCGCTGAACTGCTGCTGCGCCCGTCTCGCCCGACGGCTGTTGCGGATGCTGTCGAAGATGCTGCCGATGAGGAAGCCGCCGAAAGCCCCGCCGAGCCCGCCCAAGGCAAGGCCGATAACGCTGAAGATTAGAGTATATATCATTCGTTTAAGAATAGTTTACAGTTAGTAGTTAGCAGTTAGTAGTTAGGTGGAACAGCCAACTGCTAACTACTAACTGCTAATTATCACCAGATGTGCGCGTCGGTGTCGAACCAGGTGCCCTGGAGCCGCATGGTCTGCTCGATGACGTCGCGGACCGCCCCGTCGCCGCCATTGCGGATGGAAATGTAGTCGGCCAACTCCTGAATCTCGGTCGCGGCGTTGGCAGGACAGCACTTCACCCCCGCGAGCTTCATCATCGGGTAGTCGGGAATGTCGTCGCCCATCACCAACACCTCCTCGGACTTGAGGTCGTTGTTCGCCAGATACTCGTTGAAGACCTTGATCTTGTCGCTGACGTGCAGGAAGAATTCCATACCGTGGAACTCCCTGAACCGCAGTTTCATGGATTCAGCGTAACCGCCGGAGATGACGGCCACCTTGTAGCCTTTCTTGAGGGCGTAGTGCAGCGCGTAACCGTCTTTGACGTTGGTGGCGCGCACCTGCTCGCCGTCGGCCGTCACATAGACCATGCCGTTCGATATCACCCCGTCGAAGTCAAGGACGAAGGCGCGGATATGTTTCAGTTTCTCTTTATAGTTCTTCATTGTTTCGTTTTTGATGTCCCACACTGCTAACTAAACGTGTTCAACGATCATCTCCTCCTTCAAATCGTCGTAGTCGAGCTGGACGGTGTCGCCGGAGGTGAGCGTCATGTTGAGAATCTCTTCGGCGAGGACATCCTCCACATACTTCTGGATGGTGCGCTTGAGCGGACGTGCGCCGTAGTTGGCGTCCCAGCCGTTCTCCACGAGGAAGTCCTTGGCCTTGTCGGAGATGGAAATCTCCACGCTGAGGTCCTTCACGCGCTGCAGCACCTTCTTGAGCTCGATGTCGATGATCTTGCCGATGTCCTCTTTGTCGAGGCTGTTGAAGTAGATGACATCGTCCACGCGGTTGAGGAATTCCGGCGCGAAGGTGGCTTTCAACGCCTTTTCGAGGATGCCCTGCGCGGCCTTGCGCTCGCCGGCCTTGGTGGCGGCGGTGCTGAAGCCCATGCCCGTGCCGAAGTCCTTGAGCTCGCGGGTGCCCACGTTGGAGGTCATGATGATGATGGTGTTCTTGAAATCGACCTTGCGGCCCATGCCGTCGGTGAGCTGGCCTTCGTCAAAGACCTGCAACAGCACGTTATAGACATCGTGGTGCGCCTTCTCGATTTCGTCCAACAGCACGATGGAGTAGGGCTTGCGGCGCACCTTCTCGGTGAGCTGTCCGCCCTCCTCGTAGCCGACGTAGCCCGGAGGCGCGCCGATGAGTCGCGAGACCGTGTGCTTCTCCATATACTCACTCATGTCGATGCGGATGATGGCATCCTGCGAGTCGAAAAGGTACTCGGCCAGCACCTTGGCCAAGTAGGTCTTGCCGACGCCGGTGGGACCGAGGAAGATGAAGGTGCCGATGGGCTTGTTGGGGTCTTTCAGACCGGCGCGGTTGCGGCGGATGGCCTTCGCGACCTTCACGACAGGCTCGTCCTGACCGATGACCACGCCTTGCAGCTCGTTGGCCATGCGCATCAGCCGCTCGCCCTCGTTCTTGGCGATGCGCTGTACGGGCACGCCCGTCATCATCGCAATCACCTCCGCCACCGTGTCCTCCGTCACGAACGGACGGTTCTCGTTCACGCTGTTCTCCCACGTCTTCTGGATCAACTTCCGCTGCTCGTCCAGCTCCTTGATCTGGTCGCGGTACTTGGCAGCCTCGTTGTACTGCTGGTTGCGGATGGCCTCCACCTTGAGCTTCTCCTGCTCTTCGATGGCGGCTTCGGCAGCGAGCAACTCCTCCGGCACATGGATGTTCTGGATGTGGAGACGCGCTCCCGCCTCGTCCATCACATCGATGGCCTTGTCGGGCAGACAGCGGTCTGAGATATAACGGTTCGACATCGCCACACAAGCCTTGATGGCCTCGTCGTTGTACTTGACGGCGTGGTGGTCTTCGTACTTGTCCTTGATGTTGTTGAGGATGTCCAAGGTTTCCTCTGGGGTGGCGGGCTCGAGGATGATTTTCTGGAAACGGCGTTCGAGGGCGCCGTCTTTCTCGATATGCTCGCGGTATTCGTCAAGGGTGGTGGCGCCGATGCACTGCAGCTCGCCGCGGGCAAGGGCGGGTTTGAAGAGGTTGGAGGCGTCCATGCTGCCCGGGGCGTTGCCGGCACCCACCATCGTGTGCAGCTCGTCGATGAAGAGGATGACATCGGTGTTCTTCTCCAACTCCTCCAAGATGGTCTTCACGCGCTCCTCGAACTGTCCACGGTATTTGGTGCCCGCCACAAGCCCGGCCATGTCGAGACTGACAATGCGCTTGTGCAGCAGCGTGCGCGACACGTGTCCGGACGAAATCTGCAACGCAAGTCCTTCAGCCAAAGCCGATTTGCCAACGCCGGGCTCGCCAATGAGCACGGGGTTGTTCTTCTTTCTGCGGCAGAGAATCTGGGCGATGCGCTCCAACTCTTTCTGGCGGCCCACCACGGGGTCGATCTTGCCTTCGGCGGCCATCTTGGTGAGGTCCTTGCCGAAACTGTCGAGCATCGGGGTGGCCGACTTGGCATCCTTGCCCTTCCGCACGGTGCGGCGGTCGTTGTCGTCGTCATCGTCGTCGTCGTTGTACTGCCCCGCAGCGGCGGGCTCGGAGAGATGCAGCTCACGGCGCAGCTCGTCCTCGAAGGTCTCGAAGGTGAGTCCGGCCTGGCCAAGCAGCATCTTGATGGTGTTTTGGCTGTCCAACTGTGCCGGCTTGAGGATGGCGAGCATGAGGTGGTAGGACTCCACAGCCTCGCTCTTGTACTGCTTGGAGAAGAGGAAGGCCAGATGCAGCCGCCCCTGTGCCTGCACGCTCATGGGAATCTTGTCGGTCGGGGTGTCGGCCTGGGCGTCGGGCGTCTCTAACATCTGCTCCAAACGTGTGCGCAACCCGGCAAGGTCTATCTGGAAAATATTGAAAATCTTCTGGGTGACGCTTTCGCCGGGATAGCGCAGCAGACACACCATAAGATGCTCTAGTCCAATTTGTTGTGAGTGATACGTCTTGGCCAGCTCGTGTGCTTCGGCCAGCACGTAGTTCATTTCTTCCGAGTATTTGATTTCCATAAAAGGGGGTGTTTTAAAATTGGCGCAAAGATACAAAAATTGTGCCATACCAACGCAGGGCTGCCATAATATGACAGCCCTACAAATGGGTCGATTACGTTGGTTGGGGGTTACTTCAACCCTTTTTTGTGATCTTCGATGGCCTCCTGCAACATCGCCTCGAACTGGGTGATGGAGTTGTCGATGTTGTATTTCTCGGCAGATTCGGAATATTCCCGCTCCATTTTCGCCTTCTCCTCGGGATGGTCGAGCCAGTAGTCGATGGCGCGCGCGAGGTCTTTGGGATCCCCGGCGCGGAACAGACTGCGCTCGTCAAGGGCGAACTGCCGGGTGGCCGAGAGAGAGCTGTCGGAGATGACAGGCACCAAACCCGTGGCGAACGCCTCGATGCAGGAGATGGCCTCCGACTCCATATCCGACGCGTGCACGTAGAGGTCGCATTGACCTAGCAGCTCAATGAGCTCTTCCTTGGGAAGATAGGTGAATATCGGCGGATTCTTCAGCTTCTGCCCCATCTTGTAATACTGCCTGTATTTCGGACCCTTCCCGGCAAAAACCAACTGAATCTTGTCGCCGTATTTGGAGTATTGCAGCGCGTTTATGATGATGTCCTGGCGTTTCTCGCCCGCCAATCTTCCCACCATGAGAATCAGGATCTTCCCTTCGTACTCGGGCTTCTTCGGCACCTTCGTCCAGTGGAAATCCGACTGGATGCCGTTGGAGATGGGATGTATCTTGGCCGTGTAGCCGCGGCAGATGATTTCGTCCGCCATGAACTGCGACGGCGTGTGCACGTGGCCGTACTTGTTGTAGGTGGTCCTCCGGAACAGCTTGAACAGCCACTCGTTGATGAAGGGCACCTTGCCCATCGCGAACCCCGAGGTGATGTTCTGCGGCTGGATATGGAAAGCGGCCGTGGAGGGCTTCCCGAGCTCGTCGGCGATTTTCTTGGTCTTGTACTCCAAGAGGAAAGGCATGTAGCAGTGGATGATGTCCGCCCATTCCACCGCCTCCCGGATGACCCGCTTGTCGCTTTTGGCGAACTGGAAACCGTATTTGCGAAGTATGCCGTTGAAGGGGCGCAACTTGAGCTCCTTCATCCCGTAAACGCCCTCCTTGGGTTCGCTCGTGGCTAAAAATCGCACCTCGTGACCGCGCTTGCGCAGCTCCTCGCCGAAACGCTTCGCCGAAATCGTGGTGCCGTTGTTGTTGGTGTTGTACGCGTCGATGACAAACAATATCTTCATAACAATTCTCTTTTATCAAAAGTGACGCGGCAAAATTAACAATTTTTAGGAAACTTAAACCATTGATAATCAGAGTATGGATAAATGCTAAAGAGCAAAAATGGGCAAATAACGCGGGGGCTACCTCCCAAATGCGAACGAGGGAAGGGGGAAAACGTCGCTACTTTTTGCGCAGGACGAGACAGATGAAATAGGGGGCGCCGGCTAAGGCGGTGATGCTGCCGACGGGGAGCTCGGCAGGGGCGGCCACAGTGCGCGCCAGCGTGTCGGCAACCAACAGGAAGAAAGCCCCGAAAAAGAGGGAATAGGTGAACAACCGACGGTTGTTGCTGCCGAAGAGTATCCGCGCCACGTGCGGCATGATCAGCCCGATGAAACCGATGGAGCCGCAGAAGGCCACCACCACGGAAATGAGCACCGACGAGGTGACGAGCACCACACGGGTGGTCCGCTCCGTGTCGATGCCGAGCGTTCGGGCAGTCTCTGTGCCTACCTGCATGATGTTCAGGGCTTTGGCGTGGTAGAACAGAATGCCGACGCAGATGCCCATCACCGGTATCAGCCAGGCAATCTCCAACCAGGAGGTGTGCGTGAGGCTACCCATCGTCCAGAAGTAAATCTTCTGCATCTCCTTGTGGTTCACCACCACGAGGAGGGTGATCAGCGCGGAGATGAGGAAGTTGATGGCGATGCCGACGAGCAGAAGCGTGTTGGTGTTCTGCTTCCCACGGGTGCGCGCGATGCCGAGAATGACGAACAGGGTGAGCAACGCCGTGACCAAGGCGGGCAGCGTGACGCCGAACACCATCGTGTCCCAGCCTAGGATGAAGGCCACGGCCGCACCGATGGAGGCCCCCGACGAGACGCCGAGGATGTAAGGGTCGCACACAGGATTGCGGAACACGCTTTGGAACACGCCGCCGCAGACCGCCAAGGCGGCACCCGCCAACACGCTCATCACGATGCGCGGGAAACGGAGCTGCCATAACGTGACCTGGTAGTATTCAGCGATTTGGATGTCTCGGCAAAAACCGAACTTCTGCCCGATGCTCTGCGCGATGACCTTCACCGGGATGTGTATCACCCCGATGCCGGCGGCCACCAACATCGCGGCCACCAACACCGCACCCAACACGCACGGCAGAATCCAGTGTCTTTTTTCATACTCCATATTCGAGCGGCAAAAGTACACAAATTACCGATTCCAAAAAATTGTACCTTTGCACCCTGTTAAATCCATCGACTCCATATCCGCATCAATAACCAATAGCCATTAAGAATGACAAAGGAAATACATCTTGCCGCAGGCTGCTTCTGGGGCGCCGAGCACTATCTGAAACTGATTGACGGGGTGACCCTCACCGAGGTGGGCTTCGCCAACGGGAACACCGAAAACCCGACCTACAAGGAGGTTTATACCGACCAGACCGGCTATGCCGAAGCCGTCCGAGTGCAATACGACCCCGAGCGAATCGGATTGGAGACGCTGCTGCGCCTCTACTTCAAGTCCATCGACCCGCTGAGCCTCAACAAACAGGGCGAGGATGTCGGCACGCGCTATCGTACGGGCATCTATTACTCCGACCCTGACGATTTGGCCACCATCCAGAAGGTGTGGGACGAGGTCGCCGCCGCGTGTGGACAGCCCCTGCGTGTGGAGGTGCTCCCCCTTCGCAACTTCTACCGTGCGGAGGACTACCATCAGGACTATCTGGACAAGAACCCCGACGGTTACTGCCATCTCCCAGCGGCACTGTTCGAGTTCGCGAAAAACTTCCGCGCCGGCGGCAACAACGAATAATCCCGTCACCGATGCCCGACCGCAAGCACTTTCTGCCGATTACTAAAAAGGAACTCGACTATTTGGGTTGGGACTATGTCGATGTCATCATCGTGAACGGAGATGCCTACGTGGATCATCCGTCGTTCGGGGCGGCGGTCATCGGGCGCGTGCTCGAACGCGAAGGACTGCGCGTGGCCATCCTGCCGCAACCCAACTGGCAGGACGACCTCCGCGACTTCAAAAAACTCGGCACCCCGCGCCTCTTCTTCGGGGTAACCTCCGGCAACATGGACTCCATGGTCAACCACTACACCGCCAACAAGCGGCTCCGCAGCGACGACGCCTACACCGCCGGCGGGAAGTCTGGCTTCCGTCCCGATTACGCCACCACCGTCTATTCTCGCATCCTCAAGCAGCTTTTCCCTGACACGCCCATCGTGCTTGGTGGCGTGGAAGCCTCCATGCGGCGGCTCTCCCACTACGACTACTGGAGCGACACCCTCAAACCCTCCATCCTCCTCGACAGCCAGGCCGATGTGCTGGTCTATGGCATGGGCGAACGGCCGATTGTGCAGCTGGCACGGCTGATGCAGCAGCCCGACTGGCGCCAGCATCTCCACGAGTGCTCGCAAATTGCCTATATAGAGGATAGTATCGACCAATACCAATCCGAAAATCTGATTCTGCTGCACGACTATGCCGAAGAGTTGAAAGACAAACGCAAGTACGGCGAGGACTTTGTCTCGATGGAGAAGGAATCCAACAAACGGGTGCAACGCACACTGATTCAGCCCTATACGGATAAATACGTCGTGGTGCGACCGCCGTTTCCCGTGGCCACGACGGAGGAGATGGACAGCTTCGCGCTTTTCGACCGGATGATGAACGCCACGCACCCCAAATACTTGAAGCGCGGCGACATTCCCGCCTTCGAGATGATCAAGAACTCCATCACGATACATCGCGGCTGTTTCGGCGGCTGCAGCTTCTGCGCCATTGCCGCGCACCAGGGCAAGGCCATCGCCTCACGCTCGGAGGAATCCATCATGCGAGAGGTGGAGGATCTGGTGCAACGGCCTTATTTCAAGGGACATATCAGCGACTTGGGCGGTCCGTCTGCCAATATGTACAAGATGCACGGCAAAGACTTGTCGATGTGCGAGAAATGTGCCCGCGCCTCCTGTCTCGTGCCGAAGAAGTGCCCGAACCTGCTGGCCGACCACCACGCCGTCACTGCGCTGTACAAGAAAGTGATGGGCACCGACGGCGTGAAGCACATCACCATCGGCAGCGGTATCCGTTACGACATGCTGCTGACGGACAACGAGCAGGAGCGTGCCCTGCTCGGCTTGGGCGAATATCTGCGGCAGGTCGTCCGCCACCACGTTTCCGGACGTCTCAAGGTGGCCCCGGAACATACCGATTCCGAGGTGTTGGCGCTCATGCGCAAGCCTTCGTTTGACCATTTCCTCAGCTTTTTAAGGGATTTTAACGCAGAAAACCGCAATTGCGGTAAGAACCAGCAGCTGATTCCCTATTTCATCGCCTCCCACCCTGGCTGCACCGTCGAGAAGATGAGCACCCTCTGCGACATCACCCACAAGTACCATCTGATGACCGACCAGGTGCAGGATTTCACGCCCACCCCCATGACCTACGCTACGGCGATGTATTACCTTGGTTATGACCCTTATACAGGCAAGAAAGTACATGTTGCGAAAAGCAAACAGGAGCGTCAGGACCAGCATCTCTTCTTCTTTGCGGATAAGCCTGAGAATAGGGCAAGAATCAGGCAGCTGCGCGGGAAAAACGGCAACCGACGATAATGCAACCGGGTTGCAAATGCGGTGCGACAGCCCTGTTTGCAACCTGGTTGCGATATGTATTCCGTACTTTTGCCGCCGGAAAGCACCGCAATAAACGAGGCGGTGTGCTAAAGGAAAAAAGAGTATTATGGAAAAGTCCAAACATCATCATCACGAAGAAACCGAACACGAACACGACCACTGCGGATGCCATGGCCATTGTCACGAGCATCATCACGAGCATCATCACGAGCACGAGCATAGCTTGCGGGAGCAGCTCGTCAAGATTGTTGTCACGGTCGTGCTGCTCATTGCTGCGGTACTGATTGAGAAACATACCGCATTGACTACCTGGCAGTTGCTGTTAGTCTATCTGGTGCCGTACCTGCTTGTCGGCTTCGACACGCTGAAGGAGGCGGCGGAGGGTCTGGCGCACGGCGAGGCCTTCAACGAACACTTCCTGATGTCGGTGGCCACCATCGGCGCCCTCTGCATCGGATTCCTGCCTGGCGCGGAGACCCAGTTCCCGGAGGCCGTCTTCGTGATGCTCTTCTTCCAGATCGGCGAACTCTTCGAGGGTTACGCCGAAGGCAAAAGCCGCGACAGCATCGCCCATCTGATGGACATCCGTCCCGACACTGCTAATGTTATCCGAGAGGGCAACACCTTGACTGTCAGTCCCGATGAGGTCGGGGTGGGGGAGACCATCGTGATTCGTCCCGGCGAGAAGGTGCCTTTGGACGGGGTCATCCTGGAGGGGGCGACGGCGCTGAACACTGTTGCGCTCACGGGCGAGAGTGTGCCTCGAGAGGCGGCTGTCGGCGATGAGGTGATTTCCGGATGCGTGAACATTTCCGGGGTCGTCAAGGTGCGCACCACCAAGAGCTTCGGGGAGAGCACCGTCTCGAAGATTATCCGTCTGGTGGAGGATGCCGGCGAGCACAAGTCCAAAAGCGAAACCTTCATCAGCCGTTTCGCGCGGGTCTATACGCCCGTGGTGGTCCTCGCGGCCATTGCGCTGGCGTTGCTGCCCCCGCTCTTCTCCGGCCATTTCGCCACAGCCTTCCCAGTGTGGCTCTACCGCGCCCTGCTCTTCCTCGTGGTCTCCTGCCCCTGCGCCTTGGTCATCAGCGTGCCGCTCACCTTCTTCGGCGGCATCGGCGGGGCCTCGCGCAACGGCATCCTCGTGAAAGGCGCCAACTTCATGGACATTTTGGCCAAGGTCGATACCGTGGTCTTCGACAAGACGGGCACTCTCACGCACGGGCAGTTCGCCGTGGAAGCGGTGCATCCCGAGACCCTCGACGAGCGCCAGCTTTTGCATCTCGCTGCCCACGTGGAGCACTTCTCCACCCATCCCGTGGGGGCGGCCCTGCGCGACGCCTTCCCCGACGAGGCTACCGACGGATGTAAAGTGTCGGATGTGGAGGAGATTGCCGGTCACGGAGTAAGTGCTATCGTGGACGGCAAACGGGTCTGCGTCGGCAACGCCAAGATGATGGAGGCGGTGGGTGCCACTTGGCACGACTGCCATCTTACGGGCACGGTCATCCACGTGGCGGTCGATGGCGTATATGCCGGCCACATCGTCATCAACGACAAGGTTAAGGCGGACAGTGCCGAAGCGGTGTCGCAGCTGCGCGAGTTAGGCGTTCGTCGCACCGTGATGCTCACCGGCGACCGCGAGGAGGTGGCCAAGGATGTTGCCGGCAGACTGTCGCTGAGCGAGTACCATGCCGGATTGCTGCCGACCGAGAAGGTGGACTATGTGGAGCGCTTCTTGCGGGAGAAGCCGGACGGCGCTTTCTTGGCGTTCGTCGGCGACGGCATCAACGACGCCCCGGTGCTGGCCCGCGCCGACGTGGGCATCGCGATGGGTGGTTTGGGCAGCGATGCCGCCATCGAGGCCGCCGATGTGGTGCTGATGGACGACAAGCCCTCCAAGATTGCCTCTGCGATCCGGATTGCCCGCCGCACGTTGCGCATCGCCCGCCAGAACGTCGCTTTCGCCATCGGGGTGAAAGTCGCCGTGCTCCTCTTTGCCGCCGTCGGCCTCGCCACGATGTGGATGGCCGTCTTCGCCGACGTCGGCGTCACCGTCCTCGCCGTCCTGAACGCCATGCGCGCCCTAAAACGATAACTGATAACGAACAACCGATAACGACCGAATAACCGAATAATGACCGACCCCCTTTGGTATATTAAAACACTTTCCTTAAGCAGCCCCGAAGGGGCAACACGCGCGAAGCGCTAATAACCCCACATAAATTCAATAACTCAAACAAAAACAAATAAGAACAACTAAAATAACAATATATCAATATATTACACGCGGCATGCTGTTTCCTTGTTTTTGTCTATATGACCTTTTTTTGATTATTTTTGTACCTTGTTTGTCCCCCGTATTGAAATAAATTTTATCTTTGCCACCGATTTAAAAGTGAATGTCTATGGCAAAGAAACAGTATCAGAAAGTCAAGGAGCCGGTGAGAATCAGATTCAAGGAACTGGCGAACGGAAACCGGAGCATCTATCTGGACACCTACACGGACGGCAAACGGCAGCCGAAGGAGTTCCTGCGGCTTTACCTCATCCCCGAACGGACACCCGCCGACAGAATCCAGAACCGCACGACACTGGAGGCGGCAACGGCAATCAAGGCCAAACGGATCGAGGAGCTGACTATGGGGAAGGCGGGAATCAACAAGCACAAAGGGAAAATCCTCTTGAGCGTGTGGCTTGAGGAATACCAGAAGTCGCTGGAGACGAAGAGCCGCAGTTTGAGAAGCGTGACCCGAAGAGTCGGGGAAATGCTCCTGAAATACGGGGGCAAGGATGTAAGGCTGTGCGATGTGGACAAAAAGTTCGTCCAAGGTTTCAACAATTATCTGAAAAACGACTGTGTCCAGGCGAACGGCCAGAAGCTGAGCGCCAACACGGCCTCCATATATTCGCGGATAGTGGTCTCCATCCTGAACGTGGCGTTCAAACGCGAACTGATACCGTCCAACCCCTGCTGGCTTCTGGAGAGGAGCGACAAGCTCACCCGCGCCAAGACGAAACGCACCTACCTGACCATCGAGGAGGTGAAGACTTTGATGGAGACGGAATGCGAAATGAACAAGGATGTCCGTTCCGCCTTCCTGTTCAGTTGCTTCTGCGGGTTGAGGCTGTGCGACATCAAAAACCTGCAATGGAAGCACATCAAGACGGTCAACAAGACACCCATGGTGGAGATTTATCAGCAGAAGACATCCGAGCCCCTGTATCTGCCGCTGTCGGATGCGGCGGTCAAGAATCTGCCTCCGAGAGCCGACAGAGAGGAGTTTGTGTTCACACTCCCCTCCCACGGAATCGTCAACAAACATATCCACAGGTGGACGGAGGCGGCAAGGATAACTGACCGCAACATCACATTCCACACGGCGCGGCACACGTTTGCCACACTTAACCTGACCGCGGGGGTTGACCTGTACACGGTCAGCAAGCTGCTGGGCCATACCGAAATCAGAACCACCCAGATTTACGCCGAGGTGGTGAACAGCGCGAAAATAGAGGCAGTCAACAAAGTGAGCGACATCTTCAAGACGAAAGGAGGAGACGATGAAGATTAAGACGAAAATGGATATGCTCAAGGCGTTTGCGAAACTTGAGAGCATCTGTTTCACCCACTTGGAAGCGTTGAATGATTTCGCTGATTTTGACTACAAGCCAATAGCAGTGTTGGAGGCGGAATTAAAAGCAACAGGGAAATTGGACTTTGGAGACACGGAAAGAGAGAATTACGATGTCTTTACGGAATGGTTGGTTGACTTAATGAAAGATGATGAACATTGGAACATACCGAATCTCAGCGAGGGATTAGCCGCCCACTTCCCCGATTGGAAAGATTATCTGGTCATCGGCATGGAAGAAGAATTGGCGTGGGAAATGGTTGGGAAACTGACGAACGCATTCCCCCCGTTTAATGAATGGTTGCGGACAGAGTTTTATCCTGAAACCGTGGACATGTTGGAATCAGTCAAGGAGTTCGCTGACCAATTCGAAGATTGTTTCTGCCCGCTTGTTGAATATATCGTCAACAACGATGGCGACAGTCTTATGGAATATGCCAGAAAACTTGAAAAGATCACGAAGGGGATTTCTTGTGGAAGACCCTCAATGAAGTATTTTTGGAGCAACGAATACATCGAATGCCTGGATGTGCTGGATATATTCACTGGCGAGTACGAACCATTGCTCGGTTACGAATGCGAGACCGAAACAAGCCCTTGTCCTGCCGACGGTGACAATGGCGGCAACGCGAATGAGGGCACTACAGAACCCGCTGCCGAAGAGAACGGCACCCACAACCAAGATGATGCCGCGAACCAACCCGAAACATTGGGGCAACCCCAATCGGTTTGGGAACTGGTGGCCGAACTGTATAAACCGAACGAGAAGAGGGCGGAAGACTTGTTCCGGTTTGCGATACTCAAAGGTCTCATAAGAGTCAGTGACGACCAACAACATTTTGAGTGGGAAAAGACCAAACTCTACAGGGGGAAAACTGTTTCCACGATATACATAGCGTATTTTGCCGTCAAGGTTTCCGAATTGCTTGAAATGAGGATTTCGGACACCCCTCAAAGAGCACCCTGGGGCAAATTCAAACGATTGTTCAACAGAAAGTCCCTCCAGTCAAGCGACAACCCGAGGGAGGATGAGATAACAAGGTTAATCGACAGGTGCTTCACGGCTTTCACCGCCTCGCAGAAGGATCGAAAATCTTTGTCTCCGAAAAGTTTTTTATAAATGCAACACGTTGATTGCCAAATAAAAAGGCATAATCCCGTAATGCATTACGAATATGGAGTTATGCAATAACTTCATATTACAAATTTGCTTTTTTCTGACTTTTGCGGCATAATTCTAAACCCAAAAGACATGAACAATGAACTGCAACTATTAATGGAAGAAGTCAGAAAGCAAGCCCAGGCCATGAGCAACTCCAAAATCGTCCTGACGATGGACGACGTGGCCGAACTCACAGGGATGAGCAAGAACTACATCTACAGACTGGTACACCTGCGCAGAATCCCGCACTACAAATCCCCCGGCGGGAAGCGCACCTATTTCAAACGCGAGGAGGTGGAGCAGTGGCTGCTGGCCCACAGGGTGCCCACGGCGGAAGAACTGCAGCAGCAGGCGGAACAGTATTGTGCAAACCACCTGAGATAAGGCATAACGAATACGCCTGCATACCGTTATGGAAACCACTTTGGAAAGCCAAAGTGCCCTTGGCGCAATAATAAAGGGTGAGCGGACGGCCATCCCGCCCCCGAAGACCGACAGCCCAAGAGACAGCGGGGCGACCTGCCTGATACACAAGCATCTCGATTGGGACGGGGATTGCTGCACGCAATCGGATGGCGGCTGCATAATGACCGAACAGGATGCGGAACGCCTAATCCGGAACCCGCCGCCCGCTGCTGTCAGAATAAAAGGTGTTCGGACCGGGTCGTGCGGAGACCTTTCCCTGATATTCGGCGGTGCAAAAAGCCGTAAAACGTCACTGGCTATCATGATGGCGAAAGAACTGCTGGCATATATCGGTGATGACGGCGGGGAAGACAGCGTTGTCACAAGCGACATCCCGTCACCGACCGTGACCTATTTCGACACGGAGCAGAGCAACTACCATTCCGCGAAGATGCGGAACCGTATAACCGACAGTCTGACCGCAGTCCAGAAGGGAAACCTTACCTATATGCGCCTCCGCGAAGAGAACAGCAGGGGACGGCTGTTCCTGATTGTTGACCACATGCTCAACAACAGGCCGAATGTCGCATTCATTGACGGGGTGGCCGACCTTGTCACGGACACCAACAACAACACCGAATCCTCGCAGATGCTAAGCCTGCTCATGGAACTCGCGGAGAAGACAGACTCCCATATCATAGCGATATTGCACAACACCGAAAGCAATGTGAAAAAAGGCCGCGGCCATCTGGGGAGCGAGTACGAGCGGAAAGCCGAAACGGTGTACATGGTGGAAAAGGCGAAAGACATCGGCTCTTCCTCCATCGTGACGGCACAGCACACGCGGAATGCGCCTTTCGAGACATTCCACATCACGCACAAAGGCGACGGGAGACTGGAGCTGTCCTTCCCCTACGAACCGCCCAAGGTCAGTGACGGCGACATGTGCAGGGCAATGATCGACAGGGCGCAGGGTTCCAACCCCGGCAAGACCACGTTCACAAAGAATGAACTGGAGGAGGCGCACGCAAAGGCGAGAAAGGAACTTGGAGGGGGCGACTCCCTGTCCGAAAAACAATTCCGCAATGAATTGGGCAACTTCATCCGGCAGGGCTTTCTGGAGGAGGTGCTGAGTGCCAGCGGGAAAAGCCATAACCCGAAACTTTACAAAAAACATGACAACTAAAAGAAACCCGCATGTACAATGGCAATGACGGCAGACAAAGGAAGGCGGATTGCCCCATACGGAGCACAACGGTACCAGCTGACCAGCAAGAACCCATTGACGGGCAAAACGGTGAAATTCTGCTGCCCGCAATGCGGACACAAAGGGAAGTTCAGCCGATACTGGGATCATTTTGCAGGGGACTGGAGCCGTGACACCCTGGCGGGAAAATGCGACCGCGTGAACAGCTGCGGGTATGAAAAATTCCCCGACAAGGACATTCCGTCCATAACAAGACACTTCCGACACGTCGTCCACAAGCAGGAACGCGCCGAATCAGCCCTTGTACCGATGAACGACAGATGGGAGGCGTGGCGAGCCAACAGTGTCCGCAACTGCCTGAAGGAATGGTTCTATTCCATGTTCGGGAAAGATTTGACCGACAATGTGTGGGACAAATATGGCGCAACCGCTGTTGACGGCTGCCGTGTGGCCTTCTGGCAGTTCAGCGGGGACGGAACGGCCACCACCGCCCGTATCATACCGTACAAGTCCGACGGCCACCGTGACAAGGGAAGGACGATGTACTGGGCGCACAACACACTGAAAATTGACGGCTACAACCCCGCCAAGCATCTTTTCGGCTTGCGGCACGCAATCGGCTGCACGGCCGCGAGAATCGCGGTTGTGGAAAGCGAGAAGAGCGCACTGCTTTGCGAGTGCGCCCGCAGGCAGTACGGGATCTTCAACGACTACGTGTTTCTGGCCACGGGCGGTGCAACCTTTCTCCAAAGCACTCTTGACGGCGACCGCTCGCTTTTGGGAGGCAGGGACGTTTATCTGTTCCCTGACAGCGACAAGGCAGGCCGGCTATGGAGGGACAATGCGGCCAAATATATTGCAGGGGTTGAGGACTGCGCACACCTCTACGCAGAAGAAATCGGGGCGGAGGGCAGCGGATATGACATCGGCGATCTGATTTGCGACTTTGTAAAAGAGCAGCGACGTAAGGAGCGGGAAACTATAGAACGGACATTGGACGACATACTGGTTTCCTTTGGCTTTCCTGCGGGATACAGGCCCAAGCATTGGCTGTTTTAGGCTGCACGCCAAACGCCAAGCAAACAGACAAAACAAAGCCCCGAAAAATCAATTTAACATACTGACTATCAATATCTTGCCCACGGTTAAAAAGAAAACCGCATAACTTGCTGGTTTTCAATATCTTGCCCTTTTCTCTCCCCTTATATATAGAAAGAGAGAAAGAAAGAGACATATATATATACCCATACCCACCACCCCCGATGTAAGGGGGTGGGTATAGGGATAAAAGAATATAGTTTGATCCGATAGCAAACACGAGTTCCTTTCTTTTGTAACAAAGGCTATGTTAGAGTTGTCGGCTTCGTGTTGAATACTGACTGTCAACAGAAACAATCGTAGAGAAATTAAGATAATAATAGATAATAATTCCTACGTATGAATGCTTTCTTAAACATCATAAAAAAATTAATGTCTAATAGTTGACGATTATATGAAAAAAATGTGTATGTTTGCAGCGTCTAATTTTATGACATAACGTAGTCTTTGTATGATCAGAAATAAGACGCGATTGTGAGAATGTTAAGAGCAATTTTATAAAAATCTTACAGAAAGGAGGATATACAATGAGAGAATCACAAATAGAACTTCTCAAATCATTAGCGAAGACTTTGGGTAATCAAAAGCCCACAAAGGAAAGTGCTTTTGAATCTTTGAAGGTTGCGGATATTATAACACCGAAAGGTAACTTCAAAGCGCACTATCGAAGACTTCAGACACGCAAGTTCAAAAGGACGTTTTAATTTATGGAAGATTCGATTTATAGTTATCGGCCCAATCTTATGATAGGTTTTCATGGGTGTAGTGAAAAAGTCAGGGACGATTTGGTTAGCAATCCCAATAATATTAAAACAAGCACATCATCGCATGATTGGTTGGGGCATGGATTTTATATCTGGGAAAATAATTATGCAAGGGCCTTACAATGGGCGGAGGACAAGAAAAGAAGAGACAAAGACAAGGATTTTGTTCCTTCGGTTGTTGGGGTGGTCTTTACTTTGGGGCTTTGTTTGGATTTTTCAGATTCAGAATACACAGGAATCATTAAAAACTATTACGAACTATTCAAACAAGATTGTGAAGCGTTCGGCAATCCTTTGCCTCATAACAAAGACGTGAAAAATGATGAATATCATAATTTGTTATTACGAGAATTAGATTGTGCCGTTATTCAGTTCATGCATAGTAAAATCACGCAAAAAATCAAAGAGGAAACGCTATCCAAAGGGTATAGCGAATTTCAACAATTCGATACAGTAAGAGGGCTTTTTACGGAAGGTGGACCAGCATATGAGGGTGCCGGAATACAAACAAAGAATCATATACAGATATGTGTCAGGAACATGAACTGTATAAAAGGTTTTTTTATTCCGAGAAAAAAAGTAATAAAAGGAATTATTTGAGTGTTAGTCGCCTTCTCAAGGCGAAGATGTAGCCTTTAACAATTGTTTTAAGTATTCATTTGTGCAATAGACAATAGCAGTTAGTCCAAGAATCAATAATAATATAGGGAACAATTTCTCTGGCGTTTCTTGTTACGATATGTTAAATGTTGCATAACTTTATACTCTAAGATTGTCTTGCCTTATCGGATTGTTAATTCAGTAATCTCTAATAGAAACAGTGGGTCAAGTAAATTTTAACTAACGATAATAACAAGTTATGGATAATCTATTAGACCAAAAAGAAATCGCTCGCTTTTATAACAAAATCAAAAGTGTTTGGCCTGAAGACGATTCTTTCCGTCAATACTCTTGGTATCACCATACTCGATCCACGATATCGAATTTTATTTGCAAGCATCCCTTTAAGAATAATGATTATATCTTGAATGAAGGTGCTGGGGACAAAGATTATGATGTTCGGGGTACTGTCCATTGTGTGGACATCGCCGAAGAAAAAATCAAGGACAGACCGCTTCACACAGTAGCGAGTATTGAAGCTTTACCTTTTGAAAATGACACATTTACCGGCATCATTTGCGTTGGTAGTGTAATCAATTACTGTGATGCCGTTGCAGCCATATCGGAATTGTCCAGAGTGCTACGTCCATCGGGAAGAATAATTCTTGAGTTCGAAAGCAGCAGTTCTTATGAGTATAAAGGACTACCTGAGTATGGAGCAGATGCGGAGGTGGTTGAAACTACTTACCTGGGGCACCCCCATAAACTTTGGGTGTTTTCCCCTATGTACATAAAATCTATACTGAAGCAATGTAAGTTACGTGTATTAGATGAAGAGTATTTTCACATTATCTCAGCATTAGCAATTCATTTCGGAAAAAAGAACAAGAAGCGGCTCGATATGTAAACATTGACAAGATTGCAAAATTGATAGTCCCGATTAAGCGCCATGGTTGTAACGTTATTCTCGAATGTGAAAAACTATGATCGTTTCCTTAAATACCATATAAAAAATGCTGACAAAAGAGATGAAAATACATTGGCTATTATTATTGCAACTGAAGAAATATCTACACCTAACTTATTGAAAATTAACCAACAGGTAGCAGCAATCAAGGATGCTATTGCAACAATTCCCGCAATCGCCACAGGAATCATCCATTTTTTTCTTTTTTTTTCTTTTTCCTTAGGCACTACGACCGTATGTGTTTGCTCACCAGGAGTGAGTAATGGACAGTCTATATAGGATACAGATACCCTGTCTTTAGATTCAAGAGAGCTTTTTATCCGCACAAATATTTCCTGAATAATCGAATTGTAGTTGTTGAAATCATCATCTGTCATAAACTTCTTGTACCATACAGAATAATAATCCCTGATTGCCTCAACAATTTTTAAGTATTTGATTTTGCTGATTTGCTTAATCCTATCATTTGATTTAATAAATAGAACCGAATCAAATGTTGAATCCATGTCTAAACCTATAGGGAAAGTCCTAAAGTATGCATCAAGTTTTCCGAACTGATGCATACAAAGTAGTTTTTTAAACAAGTTACTTTCCTTATCAACATCTTGGCCACTGTTGATGTCGGTCATCCAGTAGAGAACGTCATAACCGTTTTCCGCAGTATAACTATTCAACAAATCAAGATAGGAAAAATAGGAAGCAAACGACGAATAATTGCTTTCAATGGAAATGTATTCATAAGCCATAACGTGTATTTGTTTGTAGTAGGTCATCATGGCGAAACCTACTACAGCACCATCACAATACAAGATAAAAGCCAAAACTTCCACATGCGATTCAACAGATTTCTCTATCCAACTTAATATCTCATTCGAATTCGTCTTGATGGTTGCTGGTGTCGATTCTATATAGATTTTCAGTGCCTTAACAAAATCATCCTTCAATGTTGTATCCGAACCATTGTATCTTAATATCTTAAAAACATGTTGCATACTTAAAATAACTTGTTATTATCGTTAGTTCCCTCTAAAACTTTTTTACTATCTTGCTGCCAAAAACGGATTATGATAAATGCTTTGGAACAAACGACAATGACTTCTGCTTTGGACGACTTCAAGCGTCACTGCCGCTTTGAACGGAAATTGGATGAAAAGACCATATCGGCTTATCAGTGCGATATTGTTCAATTCGCATCACTATTGGCAAACGGATCAGAGACACTGGTGGCAAATGTCAAGCGGGACGATATACAATGTTGGCTGGAGAATATCTCGGCCTACAAGTTCAGGACAATGAAACGAAAGATTGCCTCGGTGAACGCTTTTATGCGCTATATGGAATGGGTGTTTGAAGATTTCGACAATCCCGTGAGGCGAGTACGGATTAAACTAAAAGAGCCTAAAAGGTTGCCTGTCGTGATGACTAAGGCAGAGACAGGACGGATATTTGCACTTCTGAACGAGAATGTACAATCAGGGAAAGGCTCCACTCAAAGTCATAAACTGGCAGTGCGTAACAGAGCGGTGTTTGAGCTGCTGTTCGGGACAGGGATGCGTATCGGAGAGCTGTGCGGACTGCGGAATTGCGATGTTGATTTGGAACATGGCTTAGTCCACATCATTGGGAAAGGGAATAAGGAGAGAATAGTGGACGTTTGCATGCCTGTGACATTGACGGCATTGCAAGAATGGGTGCAGGTGCGCAAAACGTCTGCTGATTCGAGTGCTCTTTTTTTTACGAATCGTTTAGGACGTGGTCTCTCCCCTCAGATAGTCCGATTACTGGTGCATCAAATGGCAAAGGAGTGTAACATTGTTAAAAATGTAACCCCGCACACGTTCAGACACACGTTTGCCACACTACTGTTAGAGGAGAATGTGGATGTTTTTACAATTCAGCATATTTTAGGCCACAGCTCCATCTCCACAACACAGATATACATGCACGTCAATTCCGTGCGACAACGGGATGTGTTGACGAACCATCATCCAAGGAGTAGGATGTGAAAAGGGAAAATGATTCCTCTTCGACGAGAAACAGAAAACTACTGGATAGATTGAAATATCATAGTGTAGTTTGTGGCAAAAATGGCCTAAACTTTCGGTCTCAGATAGAGAACGGCATAAGAAAACCGCAGTCGTGCTGATTGACTGCGGTTTTGTTTCCTTGATGTCCGCGACAACGATAGGAATGGTTACGAGCGGCCTGCCGCGAAGTTTGAATGGATAGCGTGCCCGGTCGCCCCAAAAGAGAAAGAGTTTATTTGACCCTTTTCAGTGTAGCGCGGTGCTTCTGGCCGAAGGTTTGCGCCCAAGTGTCGGAATATAAGACGAGTTCCTTGTTCTTATATGACTCTACCGTCCAAACCTGATGGTCGAAGGTCAGAAGACCTGTGGATTCGTCATAATCCCAATTGAGGGTTTCCGTAACACCGTACCATATATCCTGATAGGTGCCGTCGGCGGAGAAAATGTAGGTTTGCACAGGGTCGCTTTCCGAGAGTTCCTCCACCCACTCGGTACTGTTTGCCGCTTGGTGCTGGAAACTCTTGAGTTCCCATTTCCCGATAAAAGTTTCTTTTGTCACCTTCTTGTCGGAACAAGAGGTCATTACGGTTACTGCGGCGAATGCCATCGCCAGGATTAATAATACTTTTTTCATTTTTTTAAGTGTTTGATGATGGATAAATTTGGTTTAACGAATAATTTAGATTGTTACAATTCTTCATGTTTTAGAAGTTGGATTGTACCCATAGGCGTAAGAGTTTCGGAAGATACCGTCACCTCCTTGCCGTTGATGTAGATAGTTGCCCTGTGTGGGGGAGGCTGTCCGAGAACTGATTTATTTCTCCTTGAGAATTGAAAAATCGAGTCTTTTCACAATCAGCAGTACGAATAAAAATTGCTTGATTTTGGGTTCTCGGACGGGCTGGGGGGGGGGCTTATGAACTTGTAGTTTGTGGCTAAACATCAGCCGCTAACAGCGGTTATGGGAAAATATTGTCGTGTTTATTATCGCATTTGTTTTTCCGAACAATACAACTGTAAAATATTTTCTCATAAAAAACTTTATATGAATATCCAACTAAATAAATATAAATAGAATAAAGAAAAGAGAAATTTGCTTGCAATAACGCTGGAAAACGGTTTAAGAATAGGAGCCCTAACAAATGGTTACACTTAGAAACACTTAATACCACATCACACCACAACTCATTTCCAAATCCAATTTTGTCAAAATAAGCAAACCAAAGTCCACAAAGCAAGGAAAGAACTGAGACAATTGCGATACCGAACTTCTTCTCTACGGGAAACACTATTGTTTGGACAAATGAATATAATACAACTAAAAAGAAATGTCCAAAATTCAACTTGCTTGCGGACCAACACATATAGTCATCTATGAAAACAATCCCTATTAGGAAGAAAAATATATTAAGGATACACACATATATGGTTAATGTGATAAAACGAATGATTTTACTACGCATAACAACAGAACTTTAAGGTGATTGCTCTAAATATTTGAGTTTTCTCAGTGTCAGGGAAGTTTCGCCCCCCCACTTCTATGATAATTCGAATATATAGTAGGCGGTGCAGAAATATCAATTTTGCTATTTCGGAGAGCTTTTAATAGTCCACGAGCATTCCTATAATGCATGTCATAAAGCGGGTCACTATCTGCCTTTTGCTTGTAAACTTTTCTTTCAAGCCATTCTAGTGCTCCTTCAAGGCCATGACCTAATATTCCTCTTTTAACAATACCTAATGCTTTTTCTCCCTCATTCTTGGTCGGGTAATATTTCAATGAATATCCTGTGTTTTTAATTTCTGGGGATTCGTAAGCAGTTTCACCCCCTGAATTGTAACTACTTTCCCAAGAACCTGTGTAGTTATTAGCATTGTTCAATTGGGATTCCTTGGTAAACAACGGATTATCGCCTTCATATAGACGGACATCTCTTTCAGCCTGACTTCTGTCAAATCCTAAACTAACTAAGCCTTCAACATTTGCATCTCGAATAGCAGTTGCTTCATCCCAATCGGATTTGTTTTCTGTTACTTTAGTCCATTTTACACCATTTTCAGAGAAACTTTGCTCTGAATGATTGTCAAACCATTTATATTGACCATTTGATCCTTCGTAGCCATCATATTCTTCTCCGTTTGGGTCCACCAACTTCACCGGATTATTCGCGCAATACACATACGGGCACAACGAAGGGTATTTGTCACTCTGTGGATCCACGCTCAGCCAGATGCTCAAATCGGAAGAATAGTAACGTGAACCAAAGTAAGAATATCCCGTCTCCGCATCTTTCTCTTTTGCCGAAAACGTGTACATCGAACTGAAAGAACTCGTCCGTTGGTCCACAAAATCCTCGCCCCACGGGAGGTAATGTAAATGCTGGACGGCCTTACCGTCAGAGAAGGTTATCCAGGAGGAACTGCCAAGATGGTCGGGGTGGTACCAGTAGCAGTCGGGTTCGTACTCGTGGTGCGGGTATTCGCTATACTTGTAAAGAATGGTTAGACATTCATAGACAACGGAGGGAACATTTCCTGTGCATTCCATCGCATGATAAAGGTGGTCCAGATTATGGTCGCGTTTCTCATCAAAAGGCTCCTCATGGTACTCCTCTGTCCATAACGGAGAAATCTCCACCAAAGGCTTGTCAACAAATTCCTCAAAATTCTGGATGAACATGTCAACGGAGTCAAGGCCTCCGCCGATGCGGCTGGCCACGCGCTCGCTTTCAGCATAGTAGTGCTTGGTGTAGCCTTTAGGAGTGGCCACCATATACGGTGAGGTGTAAAGCGTTGGGTTGTCCAACACCTGGTAGGTGTGCCAATGGCCTCCGATATTCTGCGACACATAGTCGCTGGTGAGCTTGTATGTGCGCTCCCCTCCGGCGTCATACTGGTAGAATCCAGCGTTCTCGCAGTCGGCGAAGGACATAAGCCGATTCTCCTCGTCCCAGCAGAGTGTCCGCCCGCAACCGTTGGCATCCTGGTGATAGACCATGTTGCCGGCCATGTCCCAGCTGAAACTCTGCCATGCATGGCCAGTCTGGTCATATACGCTCGCAACAGTATTCGATGTTGACGAGCCATAGTAGTAGCGGTTGTTGTAATTCCTGACGGTGACGTTGCCTTGTTCAAGCACATCCGCGTACAGCTGCTTGCTCCATATTTTCCCGTTCCCATAATACTGCATCCCCAAGTTATACGACAGCTGGTTGTTGTTCCAGTCCCCGTATGCACCTGTCAGCCGGTACAGCGGGTCGTAGTCGTAATGGCTGTAGTAGCGGCCGCCCAAACCATTAGGCAAGGTGACGGCGGAGTTGGCGATGTCTGTGATGTTGCCCACATAGTCGTAGGTGTAGCCGATGCTCTGCATGGTGTCCCCATGTGAATCCCAGCTGTAAAGGTGCGACAGGCGCAGCAGGGAATCGTACTCGTAACTCATCCACGTGGCATTGCCGTATATCTCAGATTCTTTAAGTTCAAACTTGTTATAGCGGATACTCTCCACATACGTTCTCAAATCCCCGTTCTTGTTTCCCCGTATGTTTTCAAGCATTCCGCCCTTGTTGTAACCATAGCTCACCACCTCCCCGTCGGGGTAGGTCATACTGTCGATGCGGTTCCAGCTGTCGTAACGGAATATCATTTTAAACGTATATGGACGGGGTTCGTTAGGAAGCGCAAAAGTACGAATATTTTCAATCACCTCGCCAAGTTTCCCATATTTGAATGTCTGCCAGCCGGAGGCGTCCTCCTGGAGGACTATCTTGCCCGCTGTATTATCGGGTGAAGAAGGTGATCCATAGACATAGCGGACATTGTTGGCGGGATTATTCGGGTAAAATATGGCAGTGAGAAGATTGAAATAATATTTGTAACGAACAGTGTCCCCGTTGCCGTTCACGTGGTAAACCGTATTGCCTGCGGGGTCAAAGCTGTACCAGTCTTCCCCTGCATCAGGATGGGTCCGGTGCGTCATACGTCCCAACCTGTCGTATTCATAGTAGGTGGAGATACCTTCGGCATCCATGCTTTCAGTGAGACGTCCCAAAGCATCGTAATAGAGTTCCGTGGCATTGGTGGTCGAAGGCAGCTGGACAAGCTGTTGACCCAGTGTGCCTTTCATTTCGGTGAATACGTTTCCGTTGGCGTCCGTGGTCTCCGTTCGGAAAAGTGTCTTGCCGTTCCACCAGTCGAAACCGTAGTCCATTACAGTCTCATACCCGTAAGGCTGCTGCCTCACCCGCGTTTGTCTGTCCATCATGTCGTATGCGGTCAGGGTTCCCGTTCCTGTTGTGACGGTGTTGTTGTACACGGTTTCCGTCCCCAAAGGTTCGGTAAAGGGGTGATATTGCGCCACGGTTCTGCCGAAACAGTCGTAAACCACCTTTCCTGTCACAAGGCTGACCTCCTGCCCGCCGATTTCAGCATCCTTTTTGGTCTGCAGCAGTCTGCCTAAACCGTCTGTGATGAGAGTGGTGCGGATGGGGTTTCCCGGATGTTGTTTGTCATAGTGGTAAGTACAGGCGTAGGAGTAGGGATTGGAACAATTGGTCCACACATCCAGTTTTTTGAAGTTATGCGGGAAATATTCCATCCGGATGGTGTATGGTGCTACACCCTGCTCGTATGGCGCGGTGACAGTCACAGTCCTGCCGAGGCTGTCATACTCATACCACATCTCATTGCCATTGATGTCCGTGGTCTTTGTCGGCTTGCCGAAACGGAAATCGTATTCCGCAGTGGAGACGTAGCCCAAATCGGAATTTATGACCATCACAGGGTAGGTGTGCACCGTATTGTCATACTGGTATTTCATCGTCAGACGTTGTCCGTTGGCATTGGCAGGCATGGCCGCACCGCTCATATTCCCGTATGAATCGTAACCAAAATCATAGTTTGCGGTATCGGAAAAGTTGTGCAGGCGGAGTGTCGTCATTCTGCCGTTATACGGGTTGTAATCCGCCGAACGTAGCTGCAACAGCGTGTTGTTGATGTCATATACCTCAATCCGTACAGGCAGCGAGACCATGTTGTGCGGCATGTTCTGCGCATACTCGATTTCCGCCCTGAAATATTCGTCAGTATGGGTGATGTCACCATAGTGGGTATATCGCTCCACATTGCGGTAGCGGTCATATTCGCGCTGTGTCATGGAAGTGATTTGCGGGGAGGGTTGCCCTTCGTACCAGTTGGTGATGTCAACCTCCTTTTTCACATACACATCTGTGCGGGCACAGCCTCCGTCCGTCACAAGGCTTCCGGCATAGTCGTAAAGGGTGTCGCCGTAGATGTGCTCCACATAGGGGAGACTGTCAGAGTTGTACACGCAATCGCGCAGCTTGCGACCTCGCTTGTTGAACTCCCGGTTGTTGAACTCTTCCACGGTGAAGCGGTAGAGAGTGTCACCCCCATCCGTGTCGTATTGGTAGGTTGTGACTTTGCCATAGCCGTAGTCCATGCGTTCATAGCGGTTGTAACGAGGAGACGCATATTGGAATTTAGTCAAAGTACGGTTTCCGCCGACAGGACAGAGGGTGTCGTTGTTGCGGGTCTCCACACGGGCGAGGTTCCAACTGCGTTGGGGCTTGTCAAAACAGGCAAGCGGCATGTCATAGCCCAGTTCGATGGTGCTGCCCGTGAAATTGGTGACTTTGCGCAACAGATTGGTCTTCCCAGATTGGTTGTAACGGACTGTCATGGAGCCTTCATTCCGTGAGGTCACATAATCGACGTAACCATCCCCGTTCACATCGGTCAGCTGGACGGAGTCCTTGCTGAACGTGCGGCTGTAGGGTGAGCCGGAAATGCCCACGCACAGTTTCACAATGGACATAAACGTGAAGCCCACCGTGACGGAGACATCGGCGGACTCGCTGAACGAACGGCCAAGACTGATTTCAGGCACAGCATAGACATATTCGGGAGCACTCCAGTGCCCGTTCCCCAAATTGTAGCTGACTTTCATTGAATTGCCAAAATCTTCCACAATGTCCTGCAGTCCGTCACCGTTGAAATCCATCAGCATCTTCTCTGTCTCATTCTTGGAGAAATTGACCCCTATGCCACCTCCGATACTGGCCTGTCCGATATTGAAGTTTCCGCCAACGTTCAACCCAGTGTTCGCACTGCTGCCGTCTCTGATGTTGTTGATGTTGAAAGTGTCTATGTTCAGGAATCCATATCCCGTATTCATTTGAACCTCAAGTTTGTCGTTCCTGCGGACCACTTTGTCCGGCAGCCCGTCCCCGTTCATGTCCATCCAAGTCATGGATGTGGTGTCGCTTCCGCCACCGTGAGACGCTCCTATGCTGCCGGCTCCGTCAAAGCTGATTTTGGAGTTCTTGGGGTTGTTGGAAGCCCCCCTTGAGGGCATTTCGAAGCTACCACCAAAGTTCATGCCGCCTGATGCAGTTTCTGACCGGGAGACCCCATTGCTGAAAATGGCCATTGTTTTCACATCCCCGATTCCGCCCCAAGGCTGGGAATACTGCACCTGTGAGGATCCCAATATGTCAGGATAACGGTCTCCGTTCAAATCCATATAATCAGTTATAATCTGGTTGTAACCCAACGACACGGAACCTCCCACGGAGAAGGGAACGCCTGGAGCGGAAAGGCTCAGAGAGTGGTTCTTCATTTTTGAGTAGTTCTGCTTGCGCACGGTCTTTACATCCAGTCCCTGCGCCACGATAGGGACAGGATGGTCGTATTCCTCTATGTCCGAAGTACTGTCACTACAGTGGTAGTTTGGCATGCGGGTGTTGCTCATCATGCTGTCCGTGATATGGTTGACATTGCCGTAACCGACCCATGCGTAATGCTGGAAGTCGGGCTGCATCTCCACCCAGCTCGTCTTTAATGATAGCGGGTTGTACAATGTGTCAGCATCGTAGAGCCCCACCATGTCCGAACTTTCCCGCACATGGGTGCTGTCTTTGTCGGGCATGTCGAACCTCTGCATCCGTCTTCTTGTTTTTCTGGCTTCTTTCTTGTTCTGAATATCCCCACCCCAATCTGTCACTAATTTTTCAATGTGGATATAGCTGTCATGTACGACATGGCCGTTTACGGTGTCGTTGTTGTTGTAGGCGAACTGTCCCCATCCTTTGTACAGTGGCCCGAAAAGGCGATGATAGACAGAATCCCTGACGGTTCCATCGTAATTGTTGATAAGCATATCCACCTGCGGGTAACACTCTACGGTATCGTAATGGTTGCTGTTCCAAACATAATAGTTGATATGCGGTGATACACGCACCTTTTCCCATTGGAATGAGGGGTTGGAACTGGAGACGAAAAATTTTACTTGATGTCCTTGTGCTATCTGCATTGTGGTTGTGGATGTTCCAAGGGGATTCCACACATGATTCGTCCATCCGCTTTGCAATGGACACGACCAAAGGCAGTTTGTTAGCACATGGTCGTTGGTGTCCACCACCATTGCTAAAAGTACCGCGTTTGGTGTGGAGCCAACATTACCAGTGGTGATCTTCACCGACATGTCAATCTTGTTTGTACTGCCTGCGGCACCTGCACCAAAATTCTTGTTTCCGGAAAGCACAAAGTCAGCTGCGGAATTATAGACTACAGGACGGGAAAGGCCAGTGCCAAAGCGTATGGTCTGATTCCATTCGACATTGTCATAGTCATGGTTTTCTCCGGAAATGAGCCTGAAAAAGATCAGATCTCCAGGTGAAACAGGCACTCTGACGCTGTCGTGATGTAGGGAGATGTCATCTTTGCCTATCTGGCCGTTCGCGAGAATGGAAATGTTGGCGGATGCTGACGGCAACAGCCTGTGGTTGAGGGCTGCCACCACATTCCTGTTTAACTGGATGGCGTAAGACATACCGTCACGTGTTTTGGACTGCAAAAAACTGGTTGTGCTGTCCTGCCGTTGACGGATGTCGGAAATGATGTCAACGATTCCGTAATTTGGGGCCACCCAAACTTTTACCGCTTCCAGATCAGGGTCTCGTTCCAAAATGTCGGATGCGGATGTCGATGTCGGGAATGCTGAACAGGAAACCAACACCTTCCGATAGATGTCTATCCGTTCAATTTGTCCAGGCTGGTTCCGATAGTAATAATACTCGCACTTGTATTCTCCTGTGTTCTCCAGCGAATCCGCATAGCGAATAACCGGCAGAAAGTCCGCAGTGTCATAGGGAGTGTAAACGGGTTTGAGCCAAAGCGTTGTGTCCAACAACCAGTCATATTGGCATACGATGCTGTCGCTCACTGTCCCGCTGAAGATGATTCCACCGCAGGTGTCGGTAGTCGTATGCACAAATGCGCTGTCGTTGCCTGTGCCGATATTTTCAGCGGCAATGGTGTAGTAGTTGCGGAATTTCACTTCGCCATCCTGCTCGGTGACGTTGAACAACACGCCGCCGTCAGTGATAAGGTCGGGAAGTCCGTCCGCGTTCACATCTGCGAAATAGACTGATGTGGTGGACTTTGTGGTCGGCCAGCTGCCGCTATATGCCAGTCCAAGGGACAGTTGTAGTCCCCATGTGGTGGTGCTGCTCACTTCAGACAGGAAGTCAGAGAGATTCCGTGGGTTCTGGATGTCGGAGTAATCCATAAGTTCCTGCTCGTAGGCATCATAATGGAAATGGTATTCCGAGTCTGCAATATGCTTTCGGAAGTAGAGTTTATGTCCTTTCTTATAGACCTTGTCGGCCAGTCCGTCCCCATCGAGGTCAATGAGGGTGAGTGCACCCTCGCTCTTGGAACGGCTATAGTTGAAGTTGCCACCAACACTGGCTGTCGTTAAGGGTACCACGGGGCCTATGCCAACAGTCATAGTTCCTCCTATGTTCCAGCTCTTTCCCCTTGTCCCGCCTAACGCTGTGGCTTTGGCCAACGCACTGCCGCTGGTGATGAATGTTGATTTGATGTCATCGTCATTAAGTGACAATGACACGGTGTCGCCGAACATCTGGTTCGTTTCAGGGTAGTTGTAGTAATCGAAGTGAGTAGAGACAAGGGTGTCTGTGACACCGAGTTCCTTCAAGTAACTGCATGGGAGTATTCCGTTGGATGTCTTATAAAGTTGGACAACATCCGTCAACCTGGTTTTGAAATTACTCGCCCTGCTGTTTTCTGTCAGGAACAAATAGTAGCGGATTGCCCTGTTATTGAAGCAGACCGCGATGTTACAAAGGTTTGAGGCTGTCACTTCCTTAAACCCTCTGTTTGCTGAAACAATGACATCCTCTTTCGGTTCTCTGGTAAAGACCACTTTGTACTTGCCAAGGTCGTTCCCCTTCGTTGTATAATATATTGTGTCAACATAAATCTGTTTGCCGTCATTGGAGCTGCCTGTTGTTCCTCGATGATATTCTATGTCATAGTGGTATCTCACGCTGTTCCCAAACGGATCAACACTTTCTGCCAATGCCCACTGAGCAATCGCGCCCGTGAAATTACTGGCTCCGGCACGCAACACGCAGCTGTTGTTCACGCCATTGTCGGAAACGTATTTCCCGTAGTAGTCTGTCACGCCATTTTTGTGAGTTACTGTCCACCAATAGTTGCCGGGGCCTGTTCCATGGCGGACAATACTGTCGAATGCCTCGTTTTTGCGGGGAAAGAATTGTTCCTCGTTACCGAGGGTGCTTCTGCTTGTCCATTGGTTGGTGCGGTGCGGCATTTCACGAAAGTTGCCGTTACCGTCTTTAGTCACCAGTTGCTCGCCCTCATAGACATACACTTCGCTCTCCTTGCTCTGGTCATATCTCGGTACACCCCAGCGTGTCTCCACGGTGATGGAGGGGATGGAAATGTCCCAGCCCACACCGAGCCAGCCGTTGCCGCCGCCGCTGCTGTAGGTCAGTGCGAGGCTGGGTTGCATGCCCTGCCGGCCGGCGGGAATCTCAATGGGGTAGCTCAGGTTGGCCGTGCCGCTGTTGTTGGCTGTGGGTGGCTGCATCAGCGTCAGGCCCTCCAATGGGTCGGCGGCCTTCAGCTCCTTGATGCTCGTGGGCGTATAGGCCGAGGTCTCCGGCATCTCCGGGGTCTTCAGCACCGCGTTGATGAAATCGAGCGGGGAATCACCCCCGCCTTCGCCCTGCGAGGCGAACGACATCATGTCCTGCACCTGCGCGAGCGCGTCCTGTGGGTTGGCCAAGTCATTCTGCGTGTGGGGAAGTCCTTTTTCCCACGGTCTGAACCGCGAGCAGACCAACAGCTCCGCCTCGTTAACGGAGTCTCGTTGGATGGCCGCCCAACGATGGTACTGCCTGTCATAGACGTAGGTCTGTATGTCATCCTCGGTGAAGCCCTGCGGCAACAATGACGGGTCGTAAGGCACAGCAATGGCGAACTCTCCAGGGCGGGGATTCACCCTGTAGCCTGCCGTCTGGCTGTTTCCGTCAAACCCGCCTGTCACGTTCACCATGCCTGCGTCAAGCGGCGGCAGTTGCACAGGGGTGAGCTCCGTCATCGCGCTCGTTGCCAGCATGGCGGGCGGCGTGTTCAGTGGGGAACTCGTTATCGTTAATGGGGAAAATCCATTGTCCGTGACTGTTTCAGTTATCGTAGGAATATTGACGTTTCCAGCATTGTCATTCCACAAAGCTGAACCTTGGTCGCCTGCTCTGGATTCCAATCCCGACTTAAAGTTATATGCCCTGTATGAACGGGCAGATTGCTGGTTGCTTGCCGTGTCAATGGAAAACAGGGCAAGGATGATGGCGGCCAGCACCGCTATTACGGCGAGTAAGTATTGTCTCATTTTTCCGTGTTTTTTTTGTTTGTGTTTGTATTCTATGTATTTAGTTTACAATCATTTTCAGGGTCTTGTGCTCCAAAAGGGTGACAATATCGATGAGGTAGTGTCCTGCTGTCGGCACAGTGCCCTCAAAACGATAGTTGCACTGTCCCTTGCCGTCCATGCAGAACAACCGTTTTCCGTCCGCATCGTACACCGTAACTATGACATCCTGCGCTTCGGGATATGCAATTTCCACGGTGAAGTTCCCATGGTTGGGGTTGGGCAGCAGGCGGTACTGCGGAGCAGAGGATTCCCCGCTCCGCAGTTGTACGGACTTCAGTGCCTGCTGCTGGCTCGCATCCGCGCTTTGCCCGGTGCTGGTTTGTCCCGTGCCGCCGCTTTGGGTGTCGTTCATTGCCGCCGCTTTAGGTGTGTCCATGGTGTCCGGCATCGTCACGGCAAAGCAGAAGAAATCGCGCCCGCTTTGGTCGGTGTCCCAGTGTATATTGTTATAAATGTAATGTCCTGTGCTGTCCGTCCCTGCAGACAGAATCTGCTCCAGCTCCCCTGCGGGAAACTCTCCCGTACCGCTGCGGTCAATCAGGAGGACAGGCGCGATGCTGTCCTGCATGGCGGCGGTGTCCAAAAGGATGAAAGTGTTGTAGATGTGGGCATTGCCTGTCACCTGCACCATGCTGCGCCCGATGACCTCGTAGGTCTCGCCGCTCTGTGTGTAGATTTCGGAAACGGCAGGCAAAACACCTTCCATGCCAAAGACAATGAAGTCGCCGTCTGTAAGGGCAGCGGCGTTGTCCTCGTTGGTGCTTGCCAATTGGTTGACACCGCAGATTATTTGACCGTCAGCATAATATGTCTGTTTTTGATTCAGCCCCACCGAGTCGTCCCTGCCAAGACCCGCAATGGAGGTGCTGTAGTCGGGATAATCGGTGTAGTCCCATATCACGTTGCGGCGGCTGTCCAAATAGTCGGTCTGCGCGAGAGTCACGCCGTATTTCACCGCCAAGTAGCTGATCCACTGGATGACGGCGGTGTCGCTGATCCGATGGTCGAAGTATATGGCCTCGGCGACACGCCCGTACAGCGGCAGCGAGTCCGCTGTGCAGAGGGAGAGCGTGGGGGCGCACACCTCGGGTGTCCGCCACGACTGCGCGAGGTAGTTGACGACGGGCTTCAGACGGTTGGCTGTATCGTAGGTGATCTGCCCGTTGTCGTTGAGGATGCGCTGCGTGGTCTGCCCGATGCGCTTGGCCGTGTCGAGCTGCACCTGCCACAAGGCGTTCTCGTTGGCGGTGTCGTAGGTCTCATAGACCACAATCACGTCCGACTGCCGGGAGTCGTTGATTCCCAACGGCAGGGTGAAAGTCTCCGCCCCGCCCACCTCGAAGCACTTGTTGAAGTTCATTCGGGAAAATTCGGCGGGCATGGCTCCCGAAGACGGCATGGCGTTGTATCCGTTGCCGGACACGTCAATCCACGATGACGCATTCAGCACTGCGCTGTCGGCGCGAAGCCACGCGGTTGGGTGCTGGATTTGGGCTTGCACTGTTGCAGCAATCCCGATAATCATGCTGATTATCAAATAGTTTTTTCGTTTCATATTTTAATTATGTTTGTTAAATTTGTACAATGTAGTCTAATTGTTGCTGTACGCCGCCGTTTCACTGAAGAAGAGTCCCGTAAAGGTGAACTGCAGCGTGGCAGTGTCCCGATAGACCATTTGAGCTGGAATGTTCAGGAAGATGCGGTTACCTTTTTCGTCCGTGTAGTTCAACGAGCGATCGGGTACTAGGAAGAAGTCCAGCGAGGTGAGGCCGAAGGTGTCTGTAGTGGTGGCAGTAACGGTTGTGCCAATCTGCTGCAACTGGACAGCTGCTGCGGTTGCACATGCGTTTCCTTCCCCCATGCAGTTTTCGTGAATCAACTTGCCGCCAAACATCACACAGCCATTGCAATCTTTCTTGTCATGTCCGAGAGCCATTACAATAATTGTCGTGTTGGCAGTTTTGCCGTCGGACGGAATGGTTATCACGCGATTGCGTGTTTGCTCTTGCGATGCCGTGAAGGCATCCTCTTTTTCACATGCGACAAGTAACGTCACTGCGAGAAGTGTCAATGTTAATACTTTTTTCATTGCATTTGTTTTTTTGTTAGACAATAATCAATTGATTTACGGCGGCAAAAATACAATCGGTTCAAACGCGTTTTTATCCATCTTTAAAGGAATATGACCCGTCTATGCCAGAAATATGACATATGGTATATTTTTGGCGGTTTTAGGGGGGGGGGGTAATGTATTGATAATCAATGATTTGTATTTTTCGCTATTTTTATGGGTGCGATGGAATAACAAGCGATATTTGAGATGGATATACACGTTATTTTGTGTTGATTGAGAAGGATAAAAAATCTAACACTTTATTTAAATGCCTGAAAAACAACATCTTCGTTAACAACAGACCATAGTGGTACACCTACCAGTTTCGTTTTGCGCGTCGGCGCGTCTTATCTTTGTGGCCATAGGGTTAGGTTTTTTGCGCAAAGATAAGGCAATGGGAGAAAAACGTATGGGACAGATATGGAGTGACGGGAAAATGACGCCTCAAAAAAAGATGCTGACCTCCGGGAAGCGGCTGTCATTTGACCAGAGCGTAATTCCGCCGTAATTTTTTCCGCCGGATGGCGGAAAAAATTTTTTTTGGGGATATGGCACTAAAAAAGGCGCAAAAGTTCCGTTTTTTCGGATCTTTGCGCCTTGCTGGGTGGGTGTTTCCGCCCTTATTGGGGCGGCTGTATTACAATTCGTTTGGGGGCGTTCAAAGTGGCATAAACTACGTATTTTCTAAACGCTTCCACCGTGGCGGCGGGTGCGTGGCTGGTCTCCAGCATTTCCGCGAGTTGTGCGCCCGTGTATTGTCCGACTTTCGGCAGGTGGTATTTTTCCGCCGTGAGTGCCTTTGTTATTCTGTCCATCATTGCCGCGCCTCCTTTCTAAAAAATGTTGATGGGTTCGGGTTCGACGATGGCGGCGGCGACCATCACGGCGGCGGCTTCTTCGGCGGGTTCTTCCTGCGGTTCTGCTGTCTCGTTTTCGGTCGGCTGGGTCGCGGCTGGTTCTCTGCGTATTACTTGCAAGTTGCTGAACAAATAACACATATTGAAGCGCTCGCGCCCGCTGCGGCTTTCCTCTCCGTTGTCCTCGCCGTTGGCGTTCTCCATCATTGCGGGCGCGGGTGCGCTGGCGGTCTCGCCGTCCTGCTCTTTCTTTTTGTCGCGGCTGGTCGGCTGGCTCCATACGGGGAACGCTTTCGACCCTTTTTTTATGGTGCATCCCTCTTGTTTCCACTCGTTGAACTTTTTAAACTCCGTTGTGCCCTCCTCGGCGGGTGCGTACACGAAATTTAATATAAAGTAGTTCAGCGGCTGGGATTCCAAAAACATAGCTTGTGCAATACTTTTGGCCTCGTTAATCATTTTGTCGCGGATTTGGCGGGCTAACGCGCTGGCGGCTAAAAGTCTGTCAAATTGCGCGGCGCGGTTCTTCTCTTTTTCGGTTAACGGCCTTGTCTGCACATTTTCGGCGGTTTCCGTTATTTCTCCTGTTATTGTATTGATATTTTCCATATTTTTGCGGATTGGTTTTTTATCCCTTGGGGATTGAAAATTTAATTGTGAAAGAGGCGGCGCGGGTCTGAATTATTGCGCCGCCTCTCCTTTTTGCCATTTTACGCGGTCAGTAGTTCGGTTTCAATCTCGCCGACTTTGGCGCAAATTTCCGCGTTCATCGCCTCGCAAAACTTCTTTACTATCGCCGTGTTTGAAACGGTCATAACCTTTTTGAACTCCTCGCGGTTTAATCCGTCTTTCGTGAAACGTTCAAAGGATAGGCGGCAAATACTCGTTTCAAACTCTTCTTCGTCCTCCAGCTCTTCGATATAGTTTTCTATATCCTCGCGGCATTTGATGAACATTTCACGCTTTTCGGCGATTTCGCGCTTGTGGTTCAGGCGTTCAAGTTCTTCGTCCAAACGCTTTTGCATTTCCGCGAGGGATTCGCGGCGTTTGCGGTCGGCTTCCTCGGCGGCGCGTATCGCGGCGGCGGCGGCTTCCTCCGCGCTCATCGGGGCGGGCGCGGGTGCTGGTGTCGGTTCTGCGGGCTTCT
>JAEEGJ010003834.1_pt1 | contig 54422 bp, 50 predicted proteins | sample 8958761 | NCBI WGS metagenome assembly JAEEGJ01 (sample SAMN16246546, study PRJNA631951) | gut metagenome | biome: gut microbiome; feature: rumen; material: RS-attached | host: Bos | place: Iran: Karaj | collected 2018-10
CTTTGCTTCAAGCAGACTCATTATTCATAATTCCTTTCCTTGGTTTGATGGCCACAGTATATGATTACCTTCCAAACCATTCCTTAACTTCTGCTTACGCAAATCTAACAAGTCTGTCACATTTTCGTATATGCCGGAAAAGAAGTCAAATATGCCGCATTTCGCAAAAGAAAACTCCCGGTGAATCCGGGAGTCTTAAGATCAATAGTGTTCTAATATAATGATGTATACATGTCCGAATTTATCAGAGTTCAGGATCTCGTTTCTGGAGGTTGCCGTAAACCCTCCGCCTGTGTGGTTGTATCCCAGGCCTTTGCCGTCCATCAGGCCGCAGCAGTAGCCTTTATCGTTGTGAAGCAATATCTTCATGGATTCATCATTGAGGAGCTTACCATTGAAAAGCGCGCGGTCAAATGCCAGAAAATCAGTAAGACAAGTGCAGACTCCGCCGTCTCCACGTTCGCTGTTAGGCGACATCGAATAGCCGTGTTCATCAACCGCTCCGAATTCCAGCTGTTCTTTATAATCGATCGGAACGTATGTGTATTTATCCACTCTCATGGCATAGGAATTAGTCATTCCGCAAGGCTTGAAGATATATTTCTTCAGATAATCACAATACTTCATCTTGGATACTTTTTCGATTATGTAGGCAAGCAGCTTGTAATTGGTATTGCTGTAAGTCATCGCAGATCCCGGTTCATAAAGCAGAGGTGCCTTATACATCGTATTCAGCAATTCCTCATCAGAGATCCTGTCACTGTAAAGGTCGCGAAGTCGGTCATCCAGGGCATCGCCTTCCAATCCGAAGAAGAGAGCAGGCTCATTAAGATAATCCGGGATTCCGGAGTTCATGTGAAGGAGATTATAGATCTTTATTCTTTTACCTTCAGGATAGTCAGGAAAACACTTGTCGATCGCATCATTGATATCAAGCTTTCCTTTTTCCTGAAGCTGAAGGATCGATACCGCAGTAAATACCTTGCTGCAGGAAGCTATATCGTAAACCGTATCCTGGGATTCGAGAGTCTTCCCGTCCTTTTCCACTGCATTCTCGGCATAGAGGCACACAATATCATCATCTGTCGCAACAACAAATGTACCCTTGCATTTCTTTTTACCGTAGACCAGAAGAAGATATTCATATTTTTCATCAGGATTGACCCATTTCCTCTCTTCTTCCGTAAGTTGAATATTTTTAAGCGAGTTCCCTGACTCCGCCTCTTTCGCGCATCCGGCAAAGGATACAAGGATCGAAAATATAAGAAGTGCCGAAGATATTTTGGTTATGCGTTTTAAAACCTGTTCTTTCATTTTATCCCACCTCTTTAACATTATCAGTAAGCGTGATCCAAACTACCGGGCGGACGCAATTAGATTCGGCGAAGACAATATCACCGTCAACGCCGTCCGCATTTTTCACGGTATCGATGTTGCCGAAGCAATCTGCATCTGCAGCTCTGTTGGAAGATGAAGCGGGAGATCTGAGCCACCACCAGCCTGTCTTCATGCCGTTTGCGAGCTTGCAGTCCTCACTTACCGCTGCGCCTTCCATTACCGCATATTCCGTCGGAGCAGCCCTTCTGTCGTCAGCATCTTTGAAATACTTCTGCGCTTCCTCAAGACTTAAGCAAAACACATTATCTTCGGTGTCATTGCCGCCCGGTGTCCCGTATAAAGGGTTGTCCTTATTTTCTATCTTTGTTGTCTGAATAAGACTTTTCTCACTCTCTGAAAACGCCGCATCGTAAAACGTGCTGTTCAGCCATTTCCGCAATGAGCTTTTCTCCCATGTAACATCTGCCATGTCATAGTAGTAAACTGTCGCATCGAGAAGATATTCCGAGATGATAAGAGCGTTACCGTCACGGATCTCAAGCACTCGCCATTCAATAGGTTCGGCGTCATACTTATCCGTTCCTTGCACAGCTTTTTGCGGATAATTGCCGAATACGATCTTATCGCCGACGGCAATACCGTCATCTTCTTCAACAGACTCGGATTCAGAAGGCAGCGTTGTCTCTTCTACCGAAGCTTTCCGGCATGAAGCCATAAACGTACAGCTCATAAGAACTGCCAGTATTGCAGCACAAGCTTTTTTCATTCCTTTTCCCCCTTTATGCAATTATGAGTATTCAGCCCTCTTAAGGGTTTCCTAGAATGAATTTAACAAAGCAAGTTGAATCTTCTTTGAATGCTTTATGGATTTACTGTGGAGGCAGGAAGAATGATGTGTGCTGCAACGTCATCGCCGTCATTTCCGAGAACAACGGTGCCATTCTGGCGCTCGATAATAAGCTTTCCGAGATATAATCCCAGACCGGATCCGCCGCTTCTTCTGCTCCTTGAACTGTCAGATCTGTAGAATGCTTCGAAAAGATGCGGGAGATCTTCTTCACTGATATGCGAACCCGTATTGCGGATCTCAGTTGCGATCTTTCCGTCTTTCTTTACTGCCGTGACCTTTACGGCTGATCCTTCAGAGCAATAGAACACTGCGTTTGAGAGGAATGAACCCAATGCCATTGATGTAAGTTCCGGATTGCCTTCGAAGAGCAAACCTTTACCGATATCAGTTTCAAGAGCGATCCCTCTTATGTCCAGAAGTTCCTTCATTTCTTCAAGCCGTTTTTTCAACAGTGAACCGAGATCGACCTGATGGAATACTATTTCATTTCCCGCCTGCATCCTGGATGCCGTAAGGATCTCGTTTATCAGGGACTCCATGCGCTTCAGGGACGAAAGAGTCTTAGGAAGATAAGTATCAATATCATTATAGGGCTCAATACCTTCCATCATGCCGCGCACCTGTCCCTGAGCGATGGTTATAGGTGTCTTAAGTTCATGTGATGCGGCAGCGAAAAAGACATCCTTCTGCCTCTCAAGCTCATTAACGCGTTCGATCTCACGCTCGAGTTCCTCAGTTCTTTTATTGAGGTTTGTAATAGTCTCATTAAGATTGGATGAGAGTTCATCAAGGTCACGTCCGAGATCGCCGATCTCATCGCGTCTTTTAGATCCGCTCTTTACATCAAAATCCATTTTCGCTATTCTGCCCGACACCTCGGAAAGCTTTTGAACAGGCCTTGCGAACAGATGCGTATAGATAAAAGAGCAAATTACAGATATCAGAACTATAGCAATAACAATCAGCGGTAATGTTTTCTTAAGAGCTTCCCAAAGAACATTTTCGGCTTTTTGAGACCATATGCAGACCACTGTATATTCACGGGACTTTTCCTGATTGAAATTGACATTCCTTGATGTATACAGATTCATCACGACACCGTCTTTGAGGTTAATGAGGTTATATACGTCATATCTGGTCATTACCGCATATTCTGAAGACGGGACCACAGCAGGGAGAGCATTCCAGTTCAACCTGGGTCCTTTATAGAAAACAATATTGCAGTTGTTGGTGAGTACAAAATCATCAACCAGCGGTCCGCATTCCTTAAATTCAACTTGACGGAGTTCTTCCGCTAACTTCGCAAACTTCGTCTCCATCTCATTCTTCTGGGCAATATCCCAGCTTAATGGAGCAGCATTATAGAGCAACAGGTAGATTAATCCGCCGAACAGTATTTGCACGGTGAAAGTGATCACAAAGACCTTGAACGATAATCTGTCAGTTATCTTTTTGTGCGACACGGTATCCGCGGCCTCTTACTGTCTCTATTACGCCCTCTCCGATCTTGTGCCGCAGGTTCTTGATGTGGCTGTCGACTATACGGTCATCCACGAGCGAATCGTAATCCCAGAGCATCTCAAGAAGGAGCTCTCTTGTATAAACACGGCCCGGATTCTTTATGAGCGTAAGAAGAATATCGAATTCTTTGGAAGTAAGCTCAACGTCTTTGCCGCTGACCGTGACCTTCATCATATCAGGAATCATCACAATGTCTTTATAAGTAAACTTGGAATGTTCTTCAGCCGTAGCAGACGGGTCACGTCTCAGGACCGCTTTGACTTTCCTTAAGAACACCGGCATCGAGAAAGGCTTGGTAACATAATCGTCTGCAAGAGAATCGTAACCTTTGACCATGGACTTTTCGTCACCTAGAGCGGAAAGGAATATAACGGGCACTTTCGACTGTTTCTTTACATACTCACAGACGCCGTAGCCGTCTATCTTCGGGATCATTATATCCAATATCAGAAGATCGAACTTTTCCTTAGAGAAGAGCTCGATGGCAGCTACTCCGTCCTCTGCTTCCAGGACGGAATACCCTTCATTTATAAGGTAACTTGCAAGAAGCTGCCTTATCTCAGGTTCATCTTCAACGATCAAAATCTTTTTCATAATGAGATTATAGAATACTTTTATGAATTTAATGTGCAGAGAGCGAAAATGATCCGCATATGAAGATTATTCTATTCCGATGTCATGTTTGTTCAGGTCGATCCTGATCTTTGTTCCGGCTCCCTGCTCAGATTCTGCAGAGATCTTGTGACCGAGATTGTCACAGATGCGCTTGCAGAGATAAAGCCCGATGCCGCTGGCACGCTTGTCTTCGCGGCCGTTAAAACCCGTATAACCGTTCTCAAATATTCTCGGAAGATCCGCAGCATTTATTCCTATTCCGGTATCCTCGATGCAGAGTATACCGGGCTCATCCATATAGACCTTGATCCCGCCTTCCTTCGTATACTTGACCGCATTTGAAAGGACCTGTTCTATTACGAAAGAGAGCCACTTCTCATCAGAGAGCACTTTGGTCTCAGTCGGCTTAAAATCCATAGTAAGTTTTTTTGAAATGAAGTCTCTGGCAAGTTTCCTTATCGCGGGCTTAATGATCGCATCAAGGTCTATCTCCTTTATCACATAGTCTGTGCTGTCCGAATCAAGTCTTATGAATGTAAGTACCATCTCAACGTAAGCTTCGATCCTGTTAAGGTCTCCGTCAAGACGGCGCGCCACATCTGAATCCTCAGACTGGATCTGCAGACGCATTGAAGCTATGGGAGTCTTTATCTGGTGAGCCCAGATGGTATAGTATTCGACCATGTTGTTGTAGTCGGAATTTGTTTTCTGGCGGGAATATTCCTGCTCTTCTTTGAGCTTGCCGATTATCTCCTGATAGTCTTTTTCGAGCAATCCGGAAGGCTCGAAAAAAACAGTATTTTGAAGTTTTTTGTGCTTGTTTAAAACAAGCAGGAAGTCTATGATACCTGCAGTCAGAATAAGCACAGAGCTTAGAATCAAAGGATATACCACGGTTACAACGGGCAGATCGAACAGAAAATACACCGATGCGAAGACCACTTCCACTCCCAGGAGCAGAATCAGGATCTTAACACGCGATTTGAGATAATCCCCGAACATTAATCCTCCAGAATATAGCCCACGCCGAACTTGGTCTTAATGAGATCTTTAAGTCCAATTCCCTCAAGAGTCTTCCTAAGGCGACCGACATTTACGGTCAAGGTATTCTCGTCGACATAACAGTCGGTTTCCCATAAAGCTTCCATGAGTTTCTCGCGGCTGACGACCTTATTCTTGTTCTGAATGAGCGTTAATAATATCTTGTACTCGTTTCTGGCAAGATCGATCTCCGTTCCATTATAGGAAAGCGTATTGTTGTTCGTATTGAGAACAGCTCCTGCAACCTCCAATGTCGCCGAAGTCTGGCTGAAATCGTATGTTCTTCGAAGGAGCGCCGTAACCTTTGCGATAAGAACGCTCTGATCGAACGGCTTTGCGATAAAGTCATCCGCGCCCATATTGATCGCCATGATGATGTTCATGTTATCCGTTGCTGAAGAAATGAAGATTATCGGCACATTGCTGGTCTTTCTTATCTCCTGGCACCAGTGATATCCGCCCATGTAAGGCAAAGTGATGTCCATGATTATCAGATGAGGTTCATACTCTTCAACCTCTTCCATGACCTTCATGAAATCAGTTACTACACGGCCTTCCATGCCCCAGTTGCCGAGGCAGGATAATATGCCGTCTGCGATTCCCTTATCATCTTCAACGATATAAACCTTATACATATTGTCACCATTACAAATTCTTATTCATCTTGACGCAGCCGAACGAACCGCATTTTTTTACATGATCATCGACATGTGAATAACCTAACTTTTCGTAAAAGCCCGTAACTTCCACCCTGCTGTCGATTTTTATCTCTTTATAACCTAATTCTTTTATCCATTCTTCTGCTTCTTTAACGACTTTATTTCCGAGCTTCTTTCCTCTGTATTCAGGCAGAACGACGACGCGGCCCAATGTTACTGCACCTTCTCCGTCATCGTAAAAACGGCATGTCGCAACCGGATATCCGTCATCCAGCAAAACAATATATCTCGTTCCGTCGCAATCATGCTCATCGAACTCGTCTCTGAGCGATATGTGATGTTGGCGGTTCATACCCTCGATCCTTACGGAGTATGCTCCGGCCCTTTGCCATTCAGCTTCTGCCCTTAATACTTCCATATCTTTTCAACCCTCGAAATGATTGAATCTTACACGTTCGTCAAAAGACTTTTTCGAAGGTGCATGGAAGTCATCTGTTGCCTTTCCTACCGGCAGTATGCAGACAACATCGTAGTTTTCGGGAACGCCAAGAACTTCAGCGATCTTATCGCAGATACGGTCATCATCAGTGATGTGGCCTTCATACCAGCAGCTCTGGTATCCGAGTTCTACGATCGCAAGAAGCATATTCTCAATTGCAGCAGAATAGTCCTGCGTTGCAAAACACTTATCACGGTAAGCGTTGATCCTTTGTGAGAGTACTACGATCATGGCAGGAGCGGTCTGTGCTACCGGAGGATCGATAAGACACTTGATCTTATCCAATGTTTCCTTATCATCTACAACGATCAGTTCTGTCGTCTGCTTGTTGCATCCCGAAGGTGCATCGATACCGCAGCGTGCGATAAGCTCTAAGTCTTTTCTCGGAACCTTTTCATCAGAGAACTTGCCTCTGTAACTGTGCCTTGTCTCAATGGTGCCGATCGCGCTCTTAAGGTTCATTACGTAGATCTGGCAGGGGTTTGCCTCATCCCAGTAATCAGCGAGAACTTCCAATTCCCTGAATCCTACGCTCTTATAGAATTCGTTAGTGATGTCGTAATCTTCATACATACCGGATCTGACTGTCTTTACCTGCATGAACGAAAAGCCCTTCTGAACAGCATAATCCTTGGCAGCTGCGAAAAGCCTTCTTCCGTATCCGTTTCTATGGAAATCTTTCTTAACACCCATTACGGCAAGTTCCATAGTAGCGTCACCTGTCTGCTTAAGGCAGAGGAATCCTGCAGGGACATCATTTTCAAAAGCGGCCCAGAAAGGCTGGTCTGCCGATTCCCTGATATAGCCCTCTCTGCTCTCTTCCACTTCGAACCATTCAGTTAGGGCTTCCAATACCTCTCTGGCTATCTTCTGTTTTTCATTTTTATCTTCAATAAAACGGATCATCTATATCCTCCTAATTGCTTATGAATTAACTCATATTTATCCAAGGCATATTGTACCATTGAAGACAACAGGAATCTCCGATAACTAGGATATAATCGTGGCAAAGACGATAAGACGTTCATGAACGGGAGCAATTTATGAGGAACAAAAAGCAAAAGACTTTGACAGTGCTTCTTGCGCTGTGCCTGATCACCCCAATATTCAGTGGTTGTAACATTGTTACAAACCCAAATGTTGAGCCCAGCCTGCCAACAATTCCGGAAAGTACAACCTCCGAAGTCACGACGGCAACCACCTCTGAGACTACTGAAGAGACCACCGAACCATCCGCTGAAGAACGGGTCATTCTTAAGACTCCGGATGGAAAGACTGTCATCGATACTACCTATGTCCGCACAATTGCAGACGTCACTCCCGAGATGATGAACGCCGACTACTGGATCGGCGAAGACGACAACGAGATCCTCATGACCCCTGAAGAGATCGAAGAATTCAACTATAACAACAGAGCGATAATAAAGGCGGCTGACAACAAGACAATAATGCCCCACCTGGAAGACTTCGGAGATACATTTGACGGCAACATCTTAAGGACTTTCCTTAATGACAACGCAAAATCCGTTCCCAAGGATCCTTCCAAATACTATCTTAACGGCAAGCCCACCACTGCAGAATACTGGCAGGGTCTTGTCGCACTCTCCAATATGGACGCAGTACCGGATACCATTGCAGTTAAGTACGGCTTTTCGACAAAGAGACTTACAGTCAGAATGTTCCCTACCGAAGACCGCGTTTTCGAGAGCGCTTCAGATCAATATTTCGATTCGCTTCTGTACTCAGAATGCATGCCCTATATGCCGGTCGTAGTGCTTCATGAGAGCACCGACGGTGAATATCTCTATGTCGTTTTCGACAGTTTCTCAGCATGGGTAAGAAAAGATGCGATCGCTCTGTGCAAGGACAGAAAAGACTGGGAAGCAAGACAGAATCCCGGCCAGTGGCTCGTTGTAACTGAAAGGGAGATCAGACTTGGCAACGACCCATACAGTCCTCTTACTACAGACCTGATTCTCCCAATGGGCACACGCATGGAACTGGTCCCTGCAAAGAATGCGCCTAAAAGCATCAACCAGCGCACAACTTACGGAAACTATGTAGTCAAGGTTCCGACGAGGGGCTCTGACGGCTATATCAAGGATGAGCTGGTGCTTATCCCCGTATCAGATGATGTCAATGCAGGATATCTCCCCTTAACTCCAGCAAATATCGTAAGACAGGCATTTAAGCTCTTAGGCGACAGATACGGCTGGGGCGGCGACCTTCAGGCCAACGACTGCACCGGCATCACAAGAGAGATCTACCGCTGCTTCGGCGTACTACTCCCACGTGTCGGCCAGTCAGCTTCAAAGGGCATTTTCAAAGTCGACATGAGCAAGATGAACGAGAAAGAAAAGCTCGCAGTAATCAACGAACTTAAACCCGGCAGCCTTATCTCTTTCCCCGGCCACATGACGATCTATGTCGGCACGAAGGACGGAAAGCCTTATGTAATTAGCGCCTGCGGAACATTCATAATGCCCGCGCCCGGTTCAACTGATGTGATCCATCCGGAGAGCGTTATCCTCAACAGCCTTTATGTAAGAAACAGGTCGCTCGTAACATGGCTCGACAAGTCAACGACGGCGCTTACGATGAAGAAGGCAGTGCCTGAAAATACTGAAGGCTGAAGCCGGCAGGCTCCCTGTCTGTAATCTTTGCCCCTTTTTTGCATCGACAATTATATAAATTCGCATTTTTATATAATTGTTGGCCATTTTTCAAGGCAACAATTACAGAAGATAAATTCTGTACCGCTAATAGCCTTACATAACGATCTCGATATTATTCACACTCTTATGTGACCAGTCGTTTGAAAGGTCCATATTCTGCCAGTCTGACCTGTGTGCGCTGAAGCTTATCGTCAGCGTGTCACCCTTGGCAAGAGAGCCGCTTCCGACAGTGATGGTAAGACATGTATCGCGGTCTTCACCGGTAGCTGCAGAATAGGTTCCCTTGACCTTATCCGTCAGAGCAGTGTACTTGCCAGAAGCAGAATTCGTTGCTGCGTGATAGCAGTCGAAAACCATATCCCCGCCGTCTTTTGTGAAGTAATAGTTGATCTTGATCTTCGACAGATCGACTGAGGAACTGCCGTTGTTTGTTATCTCGATCGTACCTGCTATCGCATTGGCGCTGGTGTTGTTATTGTCGTAATTCATCTTGACGCTCAAGTCACCGACAGAAGCCGATCCTGAGCCGCCTTGAGGCTGTGTCCGAGTCGTTGCAGAACCTGTTGCCTGCGTAGGATCTGCGCCACTTACGGACTCACCGGAACCTGTACCTTCCTTGTCAGGAAGTGTTCCGAAAACGAGCTTGCCGTCATCTAAAAGAACTGCGCCATTACTATATGAAAAGTCATTCTTGTTGTCCCATGCGCCGTTAGGACTTGTCATCCTTATCTGGATCTCGGATTTATACTGCGACTGGCCGCCCGGTCTTAAGTTGCCGTCGTCGAAAACAACGGACAGATAGTAAATGTGGTTTTCTTCGTTCCAAACCTTAAGGCCGTCTACTCTTCCCGACTGCATGTAGTTTGTGGAGATCTTTACTCCGGATGCGTCGCCGCCTGCCTTATAGATCTCGGAAAGGTCTACGAAATATCTGAATTCGAGCTTGTCAGCAATTCTTGCAGGCCAGGCGGTCTTGTTATAGATCAAAGCCTTTATCTCGGCAAAATCATTGCCCTGTACATTAAGGCTGCACTCAGCCGAGTATTCGTCATTCGGCACCTCTTCTACTGCACCGAAATCAATAAGCGTCTTGCCGTGGTATTTCGAATACATTGCTGCCATAAGGCCCGTAAAACCGGCATTGTAGTCACATGCGACTTCGTTCTTGTTATAGTCACTTACGGTATCCGTATAACCGTCAGAAGCATCAGGACCGCCTACTAAAGCGCCGTAGAGAGTATGTCTTGCTTCACCCGGTTCATTCATGTTATCGCAGTAAGATCCCTGGCTTGTTCTGTGATGGGGATGCACCGGAGGATTTTCGCCGAAGCCTACGACATAAGATCTGCCTGAAGAACCCAAAGCATAGTTTGCCTGGGAGACAGCGAAATCCCAATACACGGAAACTTTATCCTTGGGGCATCCGTCCCACCTGCTGTATACGGTTGCGACAAACGATGTTGTCGTCGCATATCTTAAAGAACCCCACTGGTCGAGCCAGGCAAGGCCTTTGGGTGAATATGTGATCCTCTTTCCGTCAGATGTGCCGCATGACCAGTAATCCAGGTGTTTCTGAACTTCATCCTTATATGCTTTCTCGCCTGTTATCTTTGCGAGCATGACTGCTGCTCCGATATGGACGTCATCCCAGCAGAGCGCCCAGTCGAAATCGTGGCCGGCCTTGGTAAAACATGTTTTCGCATTCGTAAGATACTTGCTGTCATCAGTTGCAAGATAGAGCCAACAGCCTGCCCATGAGAGCTCATCGTAAAAGCCGCTCCATGAATTGTAAAAGCCGTTGGCTGCGGTATAACCGGAATCACTTTTCGTGGAATCCGCGAAAGCATAAAGGCTCTTTGCGTGATCGAGGCAGAGCTTCGAATAGTCTTTGTCGGTATCCTTGAAAACGATGGAAGCAACAGCCAGAGCTGCAGCCGCTTCGCCTACAACCGCAGAACCGGGATTATCCTTTGTGACCTTATAAGAAGGCCTGTTCATGGTCATGACCTCGCAAGGTCCCCACCAGGAGTGATCGGCATTTCCGTCACCTACCTGATAGTAATAAACTTCAGGCTCCGGATGACACTTGATAAGGTAATCTGTGACCCACTTGATATCGCCTAAAATAAATTCCAGCTGGCCGCTCTGTTCGTAAGCAGCTCTGTCTTCATAAACAGACCAGCCCAAGATTGCAGCAGAATAAGCCATCGGGAGATTGAACTTGACGTTGTCGCCTGCGTCGTACCATCCGCCTGTAAGATCGATATTGTTATCGGCGCCGTCATTAAGTGCGGAATCGCCTCTCCAGTTGCATCTGGTATATTCGGGAAGCTTGCCGCTTCTCTGTAATTCATAAAAGAGGATGGACTTCTGAAGGGCTTCGCCGTAATTATAGTCACCGGTCCCTTCAATGCCCTCATAACCCTTGCCTTTTTCAGTGAGGTCCTTTGTAGAATGAGTGCCTGATGACGCGCCGTTAAAACCGTCCGAAGCGGAAGACTCGGAACTCTCTGTGACGGAAGTTTCCGTATTATCTGATGAATCGCCTGATTCTATGGTCCCGCCTTTATTGCAGGCAGTTAAAAATGTTGCTAATGCCAGGACTAATGCTATGGGTCTAAGAGCTTTTTTCATATGCCCCTCCGGAAATTAATAGCCACATTATAGTACAGACATGTGTCAGTTGCCCCGAAAGGTGCGATTTCGAACGCTTTCATAAAATATTGTTTATCTTTTATTAGTACGCTATACTTTCAAAATATAGGGGAATAGGTTTTCTTGATTCTCCAACGTAACCAGACAGCTTGGAAACATTACAAAAGTGAGGAATAGATATGATTTGCTCCAATTGTGGAAAAGAGATCGAAGGCGGTAAGTTCTGTCCTTTCTGCGGAACTGCCGTAGCAGCACCCGAAGCTCCTGCAACAGATACACCTGCTGAAGAAGCAAAAAACGAAGTTCCGGCTGAAGAGCCTGCCGCAGCACCTGCAGAGGAAGCAAAGGCTGAAGAAGCACCCGCTGCTGATGCTCCCGTAATTGAAGAAACACCGGCAGAAGAGCCTGCCGCAGAAGCTGCTCCTGCAGAGCCTTCTGTTTTAGAACCCGTTGAAGCAATCTCGTCTGAAGTTACCGAAGTAGCTCCCATTGAGACTCCGGCAGTTCAGTCACCTATTGAGGCAGCACCTGCACCCGCTCCCGCACCTGCTGAAGCAGCACCTGCGCCTGCTCCCGCTGAGGCTCCTGTTGCTGAGCCTGCAGTTGAAGTTGCTCCCGTTGCAGCTGCACCTGTTGCAGCAAAGCCTAAGAAGTCCAAGAAGCCTTTGATCATAGTACTTAGCGTCATCGCTGCAGTGATCATTCTGGCCGGTGCCGGCGTCGGCGTCTTCTTCTACCTGCTCGTACAGAAGTACAACAAGGCAAGCGAAGCATTTGAGAACGAGAATTACGAGGAATCCTTGGAGCTCTTTACTCAGCTTAAGACATTCAAGGATGCTGAATACTGGGCTCAGTGCTCACAGGTAGAGCTCGACTATCAGAAAGTTGACGGCCTCATCGAGAACGAAGATTTCGACGGCGCCATCACGATCCTTGCTGAAGTAGAAGAGTTCTACGGCAACGATTCCAAGGGCAAAGAAGCAAAAGCTCTCAAGACAGAATGCGAAACTGTTAAGGAAGCTTTCGCACAAAAGGATCAGAAGAATTATTTCGAAGCTAAGGGCAAGTTTAATTCACTTACCAAGTTCAAGGAAAAGTATGCAGCACAGGTAAATATCTGCGATGCACACCTTGCTGAAACAAACAGAGCATGGATGATCGTTATTGCAAATCTCTACGGTGTCCAGACAGGCGATCTCGAACTCCAGTTCATCAACAATCCCAAGACTGATGACGACAAGTTTATCAGCTCGATCTATAACGACGGCACAACAGATTACGACAAGATCAAGAGCGTAATAAAGCCTGCCGATGACGAGCAGAAAGCACTGCTGGAATCAGCTATCAAGGGTCTCAAGTACGATAACGCTTTCAAGCTTATGGAAGAGAACAAGTACGAAGAAGCACTTGCTATCTTCAAGGAACTCGGTGATTTCCTTGATGCAAGCACACAGGCCGGTGTAGCACAGGCAAAGATCGATGAATTGAATAAGAAGTACGAAGAAGCACAGAAGTATTTCGATAACGGCGAATTCTATAAGGCAAAGTCAGCATGGACTGATATCTCCTTCTGGAAGGATTCTAAGGACAAGGCTTCCAAGTGCGTACAGACAATGCCCGAGAACGGTTCAATGAAGAAGGGCAGCGGCGGCATCACAATGAACATCAATGCTCCTGCTAAGATCAACGCACTCCTTAGAGTCTATAATTCCAGCAACGAAGTTGTTGCACAGGTATTCATCGCTGCAGGCAAGTCTTCTTCCATCAAGCTCAATGCCGGCACATATACCATCAAGGTTGCTTACGGAACCGAATGGTATGGCGAGACAGACCTCTTCGGTGCAAAAGGCGCTTACCTCCAGCTCAAGAACGGTACGAGCGATTCCTTCACATTGAAGAAGAATTACAAGTACACATTAAAGCTCCAGTCAGGTACATCCGGCAACGTCGGTTCCTCCACAGTCGGTGGCGGCGCAGCAGGCATGTAATCTTTCTGACAAAACACAGATTTTCAGAGGATGTCTCAATCGAGACATCCTCTTTTGTTTTGTGGTTTTTTACACCAATGTGTTTATTTTTCGCGAGTTGGTGTAAAAAGAGGCCAGATTTTACACCAAAAGCTCAAAAACAGGAGTTTTGGTGTAAAACATACGCACAGCATTCATTCTGTTATAATCGGCAGTATAACCTTTGAAGGAGATTCTTCATGAACGGACCTGCTCCCATAGACGATTACAGACTGAGATTTGACGACTTTTCCAATGCTGACATTTTCGCGAAAAAGCACCGCCTCCCTGCCATGGGCTGGAACAGCTGGAATGCTTTCGGGAGTGGCAATACGGAAGAACTTACCAAGGCAATGGTCCTTAAGATAAAGGAATTGGAACTCGATAAACTCGGCTACAAGTATGTCGTATTAGATGACGGATGCTATCACCCCGAAAGAATCGACGGGCACCTTAAGGCAGACGAGGTAAAGTTCCCTTCAGGCTTTAAGGCAATGGCTGATTTTGTTCATGAGAACGGCCTTAAATTCGGCATGTATAACGACATCGGAACGAGGCTCTGTTCAGGCGCAGAAGTCGGCATCTACGGATATGAAAAGACCGACTGCGAAGACTACATCAAGTGGGACATTGATTTCATAAAAGTCGATAACTGTTATTACATGTGGGACAATGCGACTTTCGCTGATCCCGAAAATGCAAAATACTCATTTGCGCCGAATATCAGATCGATATATTTTGCAGGAAAGACTTATCCTGCTGCAGGTTATGCTGACATTACGGGAGCATGCGCCTCTGTAGAAAACGATTATGTAACTTTCATCGGCACATTCGACGGAACGGCTCCTGATCACAGCCCTGTAGGATCAAGGAGCAGCGAACTCGTATTTGAAGTTGAGATCGACGAGCCAGGTGAATACGACCTCGTAGTAACTTACGCTTCAGGAAAACAAGAAGGTATCGGAGGCTGGCTTCAGGTTGCAGTAAATGACGATGTCGTTTTTGATAGGATGCTGCCTGATACCGGATCGCCTGAAACATTTAAAGATTCTGCTCCCATCAAGTTAAGATTCACTGCACCCGGTTTTAATAAGATCCGCATAATGAATCACAGGAGACAGGAAAATACTCTTCATTCTTATACCGAGATCAGGCGCGAACTCGAAAACGCCGGTGACCGCGATATAGTCTTCTCTATCTGCGAATGGGGAAAGACACAGCCTCAGAACTGGGGACACAAGGTCGGCGATTCCTGGCGCATCTTAAATGACATTACTTTCCAGGTAGGTGCCGACGGCAATCACGGAACGGCAGCCTGGGAGTGCGACTACACTACATCGATCACTTCCCAGTACAACAAGGCAGTAATAATGGATGAGTTCTCAGGCCTTGGCATAGGCTGGAACGATCCTGACATGCTGGTTATCGGAATGGACGGCATCAATAACATTATGTGCCGCTCACATTTGGCCATGTGGTGCATGCTGAACTCTCCCCTCATGCTCGGCGTTGACTTAAGAAGAGTTAACAAAGGCGATGAGATCTATAACATCATTGCAAACAAGGACCTGATATCTTTAGATCAGGACCCTCTCGGTGTGCAGGCAAAAAGAATATTCACAACATATTCCTGCAATGAACCTGACAAGGAATATATCCGTGACAACAACAGGATCGATATCCTCGCCAAGCCGCTTTCTGACGGCAGCATCGCACTCGGTTTCTTTAACTTAAGTCATGATCAAAAAGAAGTCCCGTCGGTCAGCGTCAATGAGACATTAGATAAGATCGGCAGCAAGACAGTAAATAAAGACCTTTTCGTAAATGCTGAAGAATATAAGATCAAAGACCTTTATACCGGTGAAGAAACGATCTCAAGAAGCAAGATTTTTGATGCCGGCTCTCTTGAAGGTTGTGACAGTAAAGTAATAAGGATCACGCCCGTTTCATGACTACTGATGAATTCATAAAACTGCTCTGCCAAAAGGCCGGAATGAAATCTGACGGCATCTATGCCAAAGGCCGCAATGAAGGCTGGCTCGAAGCTGAGGACGAAGTTTTCAAAGACCGCCCGGTAACCAGAAAGAATGTTGCCAGGATCTGTCATATGTATCTGCTGAGAGTTAAGAAGGTAAATGATCTGGACATCGAAAGAGCAAAAGAACTGAAAGATCTCTATGACTGCAGAGTGTGCGCCAACCATGTGGCACAGGTCTATCTGCGCGGCATAATGGATGCAAAGAATATCAGGCGCGATGGGGAGTTTTGGTGGTTCGATCTTAACGGCGAAGATGATGAATCTAAGAACAGCGAGATCTTGGACCGTCTGTTACTTATCCATGTTGGCGATCATGTGCATCAGGATATGGGCAGCTCTGGCCAGTCCGCCTGAATAATCCGCCTTATCCAAAGCATTATTGATCAGCATCGGATTGTCGGTTCCTATGACATCGACATCGCAGCTTACCAGGTACTGAACCGTATCATCGAGATCGACGGTCCAGCAGAATACCTTGATTCCCTTTTCGTGCATGGCGCGTACAAGTTCCGGAGTAACATAAGATTCTTCGATCGTTATGTTGTCTGTATATTCGATGTCATTGAGATCGCCTACAGCGATTACCATGCAGTAACCCTTTGTGATCGTCGGATCGATCTCCATTACGCGCTGAAGTCTTGATGCATCCTGTGCGATTATCATTACATTGTCGTGCATGCCCGTCTCATTGATAACGGCAATAACATTCTCTTCGAAGTTCTTGTCAGCAGCATGGCCTTTAAGTTCGACCTGAACATTCATGTCGTTTTCTTTGGCAAGTTCCAACGCTTCCCTTAATGTGCAGATGTGGACATGATCATATTCACCCGGCATCCAGGGACCGAGTTCGATCCTGGAGAGTTCTTCATATGTGATGTCATGGATGGCAAGGTTTCTTCCCGTTACTCTCTTGATCGTTGAATCGTGATTGCAGACTATTACTCCGTCTGATGTCTGATGGACATCAAGTTCGATCCACTTGAGATTCTCGCTCGCAGCGAGCTCAAATGCAGGCATCGTGTTTTCGGGCGCGTTGACATTATCTCCTCTGTGAGCACAGACCAACGGCCTGTCGACGCTCTCGAAAAGGTACGAATACCTGTAAGTCATTGCGCCGATAATTATGAGCGAGAGAACAGCAAGTGATACGACAAAAGCGACTGTGCGTTTCAATGAATACTGCTTCAGCTGGTGGACTTCGTTTGATACAGTTTCTTTCTTTGTCTTGTCATCCAGGAACTTATAAAACAGGACCGTCAAGGCTGCATTGTTTATCGCAGGCGACAGGAAACTCTTAAGGATCTGTCTTAATGCATATGTATAAGTTCCGACCGCTTCCGATTTAGCGACGACATTTCCGGTTCTGCGCAGGAATGACATCAGCTCTTCACTGTTTACTACCAGGATCGAAGATACCGAATTGATCGCAAAATTGAGGATCAGCGTAAGGATGAACATGTTGAGCAACACTTCGATAACATGCCCTTTACAGAGCTTTCTTGATTTGGAGCAGCTCTTAAAGAAAGAATCCTTTTGCAGCACAAAACCGTTGACCGAGAAAATATACACTGCAAGGAACAGGATCAACACCCAGTATAAGACTATATAAAGTACATTAAGCCACCTGGTATAGTCGATCGTCTGGTTAACGAATCCGGGCAGGATAAGCTTAAAAGTCGAACCCGACAAAGGCAGGAGCTTTGTCAGAGGGAACAGGACCAGAATGAATATCATTATCGGCCAGTTTTTCGGATGAAGCGCCTTTTTGCATGCCCTGAAGCCTGCCATAAACATACAGGTGAGATTTGTCTCGCAACCTGCCTGTGCGACAGAGAATGTATGAAGGAGTCCTGCTATCTCGAAAAGAGACATCAGCGTGACTATAACTGCAAATATAAGCATCATCAGGATCGAAAGCGGATTAAAGAGCACCTGCTTTAAATTGACCGGAGCGATATAAGTCACTCCGCTGACGAGCATCATGGCTTTGACCAGGAGTTTTTTCAAGATCGATGTTGCAGACGCTGTGATTATCGTGCAGAAAAGGACAAAGAGCGCAGTCTCAACATAGTCCTGCGTAAACAAAAGCAGGACGCGCTTAAAAAAGTGTCCAAAACCTTGAAAGTACTCAGCGACACGTCTTTTTAAAATCGCAAATACCTTATCTATCTTTTCCACTCTTATCAGCCCTTTTCCCTTAATCTATACCAATGAATATACGCCTTTTCAGCAATAAATGAAATCTTTTGATATAATTTCAAAAGTCAGTCAGAAAAGGATATCAGGGAATAATGAAATCTGCCAAATTTGCTGCCTTACTTATAGCTTTATCTTTGCTTATAAGCATTCCGGGATGCCGGGAAAAGGAAGCCGTAACGTCTTCGGTTATGCCTTCAGAGAGCTCGGAAGATACGGTAAACCCTTTGACAGACAATATGTGCGGCGGATATCTTGACGGATATGAGACCTTCAAAGTCACTTCAACAAGTCTTTCAGACGGCGTCTGGGACGACATAATCTCAAATACTGATATCGGCGAGAACAGATCGCCCCAGTTATCATGGGAGCCCATAGAAGGCGCCTCCGAATATGCTGTCTATATGTTCGACACCAACACCAACGGTTATCTTCACTGGAGATCTGGCGGGATCACTGAGACTTCCCTTCCCGAAGGTTGGGCATCACCGCTCGATTATAACGGCCCTCATATCGGCCACGGCTATACACATAATTTCGACATCTACGTAATAGCTCTTAAAGCACCTGTCGAAAGGGTCAGGGGCACGGTAAACGGCCAGAACAAAAAGCTTGGCGAATTCATCAAAGAACTTGATACCGACGCCGAAGGCAATACCGGAAACATAATCTCTTACGGCAAGATCTCAGGTCTTTACACCGACTCCAGATTCAGGGACGGCAAGACGCCTGAATCCACGCCGGTAATGTAAAGCTCATCAGACTATATTCTTTATCCCTTCGCAGATCCTTCTTGCAACAAGAGGATTATTCATCGTGTAAAGATGTATTCCATTGATATCGCTTACGAGAAGGTCGATTATCTGGCTTAAGCAGTATGACATTCCCGCATCGAACAGTGCTTCCTTGTTATCTTCATATCTGGAGATGATCTTCTGAAATCTCGCCGGGAAAGAAGCGTGACACAAGGATACCATTCTCTTGATCTGTGCAGCATTGATAACCGGCATTACACCCGGAATGACCGGGACATCGATATCGGCGATCTTGCACTCCTCGTGGAATCTGTAGAAGATCTCATTATCGAAGAAGAGCTGGGAGAGCAGTACTTCTGCTCCCGCATCAACTTTTTTCTTAAGGCTCTTTATCTCGCTTACGACACCTGAAGACTCGGGATGGCACTCAGGATAACATGCGCCAAGGAAGCAGAAGTCATCGCTGCCTTTAAGATATGAGATAAGATCTGACGAGTGCCTGAAATCGTTTTTGGCGGGAACATTCGGATTCGGGTCACCCCTCAGGGCAAGAATGTTCTCAATTCCTTCACCTTTAAGGACTCTGGCAAACTCGTCGATCTCTTCTCTGTCGTAATGCAGGCATGTAAGATGTACCACAGGTTCGATCTTGTAGTCGTACTTGATCTTTTTCGCGAGCTCGATCGTGCGGTTGCAGTTGGAAGACCCGCCGGCACCGAATGTAACGCTTATGAAGTCAGGCTTAAGTTCAGCCAGCACTTCAAGAGTCTCGTCGATATTGTCGAGTTCAGCATCCTTCTTCGGCGGGAAGATCTCAAAAGAGAGACTCCTTTTCTTCTTGTAAACCTGTGATACTTTCATGTCTTAACCTCTGATCTGCTTTGCAGCCGCAACGAGGTTTCTAAGGCTCTTAACGGTCTCCTCATTGCCTCTTGTCTTAAGGCCGCAGTCGGGATTTACCCAAAGCTTGTTATCTTCGATCTTTGCTCTCATCTTCGTGAGTGCATTTACGATCTCCTCAACAGAAGGAACACGGGGGCTGTGAATATCGTAAACACCCGGACCGACTTCTGTCTTGAAGTTATTCTCCTTCAGTGAATCAAGGATCTGGAGATCAGATCTTGACGCCTCGAAAGTAATGACATCAGCATCCATTGCGTCGATCGCAGGAATGATGTCAGTGAACTCGCTGTAGCACATATGTGTATGGATCTGAGTTTCAGGCTTAACTTTGCTGTGAACGAGTCTGAATGCAGGGATAGCAAAATCAAGATATTCGCTGTACCAGTCAGACTTTCTCAAAGGGAGCTTCTCACGGAGAGCTGCCTCATCGATCTGGATGATGTTGATGCCGTTTGCTTCAAGGTCTAAAACCTCATCTCTGATCGCAAGAGCGATCTGGAGGATGCTCTCCTTGATGGAGATATCTTCTCTCGGAAATGACCAGTTAAGGATAGTTACAGGACCTGTGAGCATTCCCTTTACAGGCTTATCTGTGCAGGACTTTGCGAACTTGGACCACTCAACTGTGATAGGTGCTTTTCTTGATACATCGCCCCAGATGATCGGCGGCTTAACATTTCTCGTACCGTAGGACTGAACCCATGCTTTCTCGGTAAATACATAACCGTTTAAGTTCTCACCGAAATACTCGACCATGTCGTTTCTCTCAAACTCGCCGTGTACAAGGACGTCAAGACCGATCTCTTCCTGGAGCTTGATGCACTCTGCGATCTTCTGCTTGTTGAACTCAACATATTCTTCCCTTGACTTTAATCCCTTCTTAAATTCCTGTCTGTTCTTTCTGACATCAGATGTCTGAGGGAAAGAACCGATAGTTGTTGTCGGGAACAAAGGAAGGTTAAGGATATCTTTCTGGATCTTTTCGCGCTCTTCGAAAACAGGAAGTCTTACATAGTCAGCATCAGTGATTGCTGCGACCTTAGCCTGGACATCCTTATCTTCACTGTCGATCCTGCCTTCGAAAAGAGCCTGGTTCTTCTTAAAGATATCGTTATTCTCATAATCTGTTCCGGCAAGTGAAGCGATCTCATTAAGCTCTGTTAGCTTCTCTTCAGCGAATGCGAAATGCTTCTTGTAATCTTCAGAGAGCTTTGTCTCATTTGCGAGTGTGTAAGGAACGTGGAGGAGTGAGCATGAAGTGCCTAAGACAACATTTGCAGCACCGATCTCATTAAGAACAGAAAGTGTCTTCTTATAGTCATTTCTCCAGATATTCTTACCGTTTACAAGACCTGCAACGAGTATCTTGTCAGCGGGGAAACCATTGGTCTTAACGAGTTCCAATGTCTTTCTTCCTTCAACAAAATCAAGACCGATAAGATCGAAATCAAGTGATACTACTTCGTTATAGATATCCCTGATATCACCGAAATATGTCTGGAGTAAGATCTTTGCGCCGTTCTTGTTTGAAAGGATCAGAGAATAGATCTCCTTAAAAAGATCGATGTCATCATTATCAAGATCTCTTACGAGATAAGGCTCGTCGAACTCGATCGTCTTTGCACCGGCAGAAGTAAGAAGTGATACGAGCTTAATGTATTCTGCTGTAAGCACTGCATAAACGTCAGATATCTTCTTTGTGCCTGTGAACTTTGCGAGCTTTAAGAATGTGAAAGGTCCTACCAAAGCTACTTTGGTATCTACGCCGAATTCCTTAGCCTCAACGAATTCATCAAGGGGCTTGGTACCTGTGAGAGCGATGTTCGTATCGTCGTCGATCTCCGGTACGAGATAGTGGTAATTTGTGTTGAACCACTTCTTCATTGCAAGAGCCTTAACATTGCCCTTGTCTCCCTGATATCCTCTTGCGAGAGCAAAATATGTCTCAAGCTCTGAAAGGCCCAAGTCCTTATATCTCTGAGGGATGATGTTGAACAGGAATGCCGTATCAAGGACATTATCGTAGAAGGAAAAATCATTGCTTGAAATGTATGTGATTCCTGCTTCCTTCTGCTTAAGAAGGTCTTCTTTCCTGATCGCCTTTGCTGCTTCCAAAAGTCCTGCTTCATCAAGTTCGCCTTTGAAGAACTTCTCTGAGGCAAACTTTAATTCTCTGTCTTTACCGATTCTCGGATAACCGATTACTGATGTGTTCATTTATATTTCCTCCATATTCGCGGCTGATTTATTGATTGCGAGTATATGCCCACCAATTCAATAGGTAAAATACATATAATTGCCGATTGCCCATAGATAAAATCTATTGTTAGTGATAAACTCAATACGAAATCTATTTTCGAGGAGGACGGCCCATGACACTTAAGCAGCTCCAATACATAGTAACCGTCGCAGAAGAAGGCAATATAACAAACGCAGCAAAGAAGCTCTTCATAGCCCAGCCGAGCCTTACCGCTGCCATCCGTGAATTGGAGAATGAATATAACATCACGATCTTCTCGAGATCCAATAAAGGAATCAAGCTCACACCCGAAGGTGAGGAGTTCTTAGGATATGCAAGGCAGGTATTAGATCAGACAGAGCTCATCGAAGAACGCTATGCGGGCAAGGAATCTGGCAAGCTCAAGTTTTTCGTATCTTCACAGCACTATTCATTTGCAGTTGAAGCATTTGTGGAACTCCTTAAAAGGAGCGGGGCTGACAAGTATGAATTCCATATGCGTGAGACCCAGACATTCAACATCATCGACGATGTCGCGCACTTAAGATCAGAAATAGGCATCCTCTATCTTAATAAGTTCAATGAAGAAGTTATCAGAAAGACTTTGAAAGATAATAACCTTTCTTTCACTTCCCTCTTCAAAGCCGAGCCGCATGTATTCGTCGGCAAAAACTCTCCTCTTGCAAAGAAGAAATCACTTACATTGGAAGACTTAAAGCCTTATCCGAGGCTCTCTTACGAACAGGGCAGCCACAATTCTTTCTATTTCTCGGAAGAGATCTTAAGCACTGTAGACTGCGACAAGGAGCTGATCGTTCTTGACCGTGCGACACTCTTTAACATGCTGATCGGTCTTAACGGCTATACGATCTGCAGTGGTGTGATCAACGAAGAATTAAACGGTCCCAACATCATTGCAAAGAAACTTAAAGTCGACGATTACATGGAGATCGGATACATACTTCCGATGTCGATCAGGCCGTCACACATGACGCTGGAATATATAGATATATTGAAAAGTTTGACAGCTTAAATTGCCCTCTAAAAATCCTGTTTTTACACCAAATTGATATTATTTCGATCTGGTGTAAAAAATGGCCTGTTTTTTACACCAAACTTATATTATTTCAGTTTGGTGTAAAACTGCTTTTATGTGCCTTCCGTCATTGGCAAGTTCCATGCAGGGTAATGTACAGGGACCTTTCTTTTTATCCATTCTGAGTATCGTAATTCCAGTAAATTCCATATGAAGCAATGCGCAAACATAAGGGAACGGCAGGTTCATGATGTGCGCGATCGCTGCGCTCGAAGAACCGCCGTGACAGAAAAATGCGATAGTGTGGTGATGATCTTCTTCGATAACGTGGTCGTAGTAAAAACCGTTTCTCTTGTACCCGAGATCAGCAAGCCATCCGTCTATTCCCTTTTCAACGTGTTCAACGCATTGTACGACCTGATTATTTGCAAAGAACTGATTAGAACGCCAATCTGGATCATTAAGATCCATTCCCCTCCTGGCCATCTCATCAGCGATGTCCCAGGGATGACCGCCCGCGAAAAGCTCCTCACCATTTGTGCTTCCCCATGTGATCTCACGGATAAAGTCAGCCGTCTTTATAGGGAGACCCAAAAGGTCAGATGTGAACTTTGCAGTATTTACAGCTCTTCCATGCGTGGAAGACCAGATTTCTTCTATGCCTTCATCCTTAAGTCTTTGGGCGACCAACTGAGCCTGTTTAAAGCCTGTTTCTGTCAGTGTATCGTTCTCGTAATCAGGTTCGCCATGTCGAATAAATAAGATCCTCATCCGGCTCCTCCAAGAGTGTTTAATATAAGTAATACGGCTTCAATCACGACCGGAACTGTTACGGTATCAAACTCGCTTGGCGTAAACAACTCGGTCATAGTTCCTGCCACAGCACCAATAAACGCTAACAATACAGCTTTGGGAATGCCAAGTTTCTGCGCAAACACAAGGACTAAGATTCCGCATATAAAAGATACTCCCAGCATCGCAAAACTGCCTTCCCAGGACTTTTTGCCGTCTGCAGGTTTAAATGTTACTTTGTGCTTTCCGAACGGGATTCCGAAAAGAGCCGCAGCACCGTCACCTGCACCCCACATAAGTATCGAAGCAGCTGCAAGATACGGCTCTCCGAATATGCCCCAGGCTACGGCTACGAGCACTGCAAACATTACAAGCAGCATTACCATGCTGAGCTTGATCTCGCCCTTTTTCTTCTGCACGAAAAACCTGTCGAACCACGGTTCTTTTTCGAGTATCGTAAGAATCGGCCATAAGATAATTGCAAACACTAAAGAAGTAAGAACTATTGGCAGCCATTCCTTCGCGAAAATAACCATTAAGGAAATGCCCGTAAAAGCAACCAGGTGAAGAAGCTTTCTGAAAACATATTGAGGCGGTTTAAATATAAACCTTATAGCGAGCAGTATCACGACGCAGGGAACGATAAATAACACCAGCAATCCAAGGGAGCGCAGCGTCTCAACAAAAAGATTGATTTTTGAAAGCTTCTCCCAGAAATTAAGTATCAGCATTGAAGCGCCAAGCAAAGTTAAAACAGCACCTGTAACAAGGCCTATCGTCCTGTTCTTTACGCGGTTTGCAAACTTTGCAGAAAGTAGTGAAGATATTGTCGCTACAGTGATGCAGACTAGCATAATGTCCCACTTCTCGAGCACAATTGCAGGATGGATAAGTATGTGGCTCGTTGAAGCGATCAGAGCCGTAAATGTCATTATGAATGTGCTGGTACCGACAGCCGTCTTAAGTTCCATTCCGAAGAATGCTGTAAAGATAATGAGCATCATCATGCCTCCGCCTGTTCCGACAAAACCTGTGCCAAAGCCAACAGGAATACCGAACAGTATCGATACGAGCACTTCCTTAAGCCCAAGTTTCTCTCCTTTTCTGACCGGATTCTTACGGCTCGTATCAGGCTTTACAAGAAAACGGATTCCGATGCAGAAAGTAAGGAATAACGTAAAGCTGCCGAGCACTACGTTTCCCGCGAGGAAAGCGACATAGCTGCCGACCGTACACATGATCAATATTAAGGTCATAATCAGCCAGCCGCGCTTAAGATCGATATTCTTATGCTTTGCGTATGTATATGTCGTAACGGCAGAGCCTAAGATGTCTGAGGCAAGTGCTATCGCCGTGGCCTGATATGCGCCCGTCTCACCGGAGAACGAAGGACACAAAACAATAAGGATAGGAACCATGACAGTAGCAGCAGAAAGGCCAGCCAATCCCGTCCCTATTCCTGCGCCCAAGGCTGCGATTATGCACCAAAACCATTCCATTTAATCTAGCACGCTCTCTATCAATCTGACGGCTTCATCAATGCCGTGCTCATTGCTTATCTTATCAGAAATTGATTCGGCATTTCTCTTCTTCACGGCATATGTGCTGTTAAGTTCTTCGATGGCAGCCGTTATCGTCTGCTCTGAAAGTTTCTTCGCATCGATATGCTTTACGGCTACATCCTTCTTCTCGAGCTGCATCGCAAAGCCTAGCTGGTCAAGAACGTGAGGCACGGGAATGGACGGAACGCCATAAATCATCGTAGATGCCGTAGTTCCGAATCCGCAGTGGTGGATAACGCACTTTGCATTCTTAAAAAGCCAGCTGTGCGGAATGCCTCCGACAGCGATCATGGAATCAGGGAGCTCATAATCTTCAAGTGTTTTCGCAAAGCCCTGGATGACTGCCCTCTGCCTTGTTTTCTTAAAGGCATTAACGAACATGTCGAGCCTTTTTCTGTCAGCCTCAGCTTCGAAAGACATTGCACCCAATGCAAGAACTATCGGCTTTTCACCACTTTCGATAAAAGCCTTGAGCTTCTCATCAGGCGTGTATTCTTCTTCCTCATCGTACCAGTAACCGGTGATGACATTCTTTGCTTCCCAGTAAGGATTTCTGTCTATTACATATTTACTTATCGGAATGAGATTGAGCTTATCTGACATCTCCTCATCAGCTGATTTAACTGGCTTTAAACCGTATATCTTACGGATCTTGTTAGTCGGTTTTGCAGCCTGCTTTGCGATGAATCCGCCAATAAGTTTTTCGGAAAACTTCTGCTTTCTGAGCTTTTCTCCGATCATCTCGGTCTGAAGCGTTACGTTGACTTTAGGGATACCAAGAACGCCTGCTTCTACTGCGCCCATCTGGCTGTGGGTAACGATTATTAGATCCTTGCCTTTGCAGATCTCATATACCTCTTTTGAAGAACCTTCGATTATCTTCATTATGAAGTTCATTGTCTTAAGAAGGCTCATCATAGCGTTCGCGGACTTCCCGCGGATGATGGTCGTTTCTTTCTCGATATCGATATCAGGTCCTACGGGTTCGAAATGAACTCCAAAGCTTTCAACCAAACCGCGCCAGCAAGGGTGCGTTCCAAGAGTCACGTCATAACCCGCTTTCATCAGACCTTTGGAAAGATAAATGTACGGCTGGACATCACCTCTGGTACCCATTGTAAACATCGCTATCTTCTTCATGCCATGAACCTTCTTTTCATAAGATCATGGACTTCCTTCTGGTAAGCTTTTTTGCGCTTTTCGGTAAGCTCTCCGTTAAGAAGATATTTGAATGTCAGCATCGTCATGTATGCATGGTATTCTTTCACGATCCATTCAACGTCTTTCTCAGGGAAGACACCTGTTGCTGCAAGCTTTTTAAATATATTCATCTGGATCTCAAGAGGATCGGTAAACAATGTCTTCTCGTAAAGAGCTCTTATTTCTTCATTATGGAACTGCTCGATCATCATGAGCCTTAACATCAGATTGCAGAACGGATCAAAAAGATAGCTGTCCATCATATATGAATCCACCATCTGGTTTTCGATATCCTTGCCCTTTTTCTTGGCTGGTTTCTCCGTTATCTCATCAACATGTGTCAGAAGTCCGTCAATGTGGGATCTGAACTTTTCCACGAGCGAATCCAGAATGTCTTTTTTATTCTTGAAGTGATAGTAGAGCGTGCTCTCCTTGATACCTACTTCGCCGCAGATATCCCTTATAGACACAGCCTCATATCCCCTCTCGGAGAACATGTGGAGTGCGACATCCATTATCTTTTCTCTGGTATTCATGGCAAAACCTCTCTAACGATTGTTAGAGAAAGTTTATCTAACGACTGTTAGATTGTCAACAAAAACTTGTTAGAGATCAAAAATGCTGATCTGCTTATCGGGAAGATCGTTCATATACCTGAAGCACTCATCAGGATCAGACATCATCCCGTTCGCCTTACATATGCGTTTCATTGTCCTCATGAGCTTTGCGCTGTTGGGACTCTGAACATCATAAGCATTTCCGTATGTGCTCATGTATCTGTACTTAAGACCAGGGAAATTCTTTTCGAGAGCAGAATAGAAATACTCCCTGTCGCCTTCTCTTAAAGTAACGCCCATGCCAAAACAGATTATTCCTTTAACGCCGACTCTTGCACATTCATTCAGGATAGAAGTGATATTCTCTTCCGTATCATTAATAAACGGCAGGATCGGAGAAAGCCAGACAATTGTCGGAATGCCGCGCTTCTGCATCTCTTCTAATACTTCGATCCTTCTTTTCGTATTGCAGACATTGGGCTCTATGATACTGCAAAGGTCATCATCGTAAGTAGTAAGCGTCATCTGCACAACGCATTTGGCATCTTTATTTATTGCATCCAAAAGATCGATGTCATCTAAGATCATGTCAGACTTGGTCTGGATCGCTAATCCGAATCCGTACTTGTTTATTATCTCAAGGCATTTTCTTGTAAGCCTTAAGTCCTTTTCGCAATGCATATAGGAATCAGACATTGAGCCTGTACCTATCATGCACTTGCTTCTTTTTGACTTAAGCGCCCGTTCCAAAAGTTCAGGCGCATTCTTCTTAACTTCAATGTCTTCGAACTGGTGAGTAAACTGGTAGCAAAGGCTCCTGCTGTCACAGTAAATGCAGCCGTGCGTACAGCCACGGTAGATATTCATCCCGTGATATCCGCCCTTGTTATGAAGTATTCCCCTTGCTTCTACAAAATGCATCTTATGCCTGTTCTTTGTCCGCTAAAAGCGCCTGGTTTTCACGTCTGTAAAGACCGTAGTCGGCAATATCGACATCGTGGAATCTCTCATAATCGCCGAAGATGCTTATAGCCTCATCAAGAGGAATCCAGGAAAGCTGATATCCTGCTTCAACCTCACCTGCTGTGAGATGCTGAACACCCGTATCTTCGATCATTTCACATACAAAGTAGTGATTGATGTGACGCCAGTCTTCGAAAAGCTCTTCGATAACGAGATACTCTTCTGCTGCCTTTACCTTTATGCCTGTCTCTTCCAAGATCTCGCGCTCGCAGCAGTCGGCATAAGTCTCGCCTTCTTCAACGCCGCCTCCGGGAATCAGATACTTGCTGTTATTCGATTCAAAGCTCAAGAGGACATTGCCGTCTTTTACAACAATGCCGCGGCACGCGTGGCGGAGATGTTTGACATAACCTAAATAGTCATCATTGATCAGTTCTAACTTCTTCATATTACCCCCTGGATTTAAAACAGATCGGGAATATCGGAAGGCTTGGCAAGGATATAATCTGCACCCGCATTCTTCAATTCCTCTTCTGATCCGTATCCCCATAAAACACCGGCGCTCTTAAGAGCATTTGCCTTAGCACCTTCTATATCGTGATAGCGGTCTCCCACCATCAGGATCTTAGATTTATCAGATGCTCCCATATCTTCCAAAAGATGAGCGATAACGTCTTCTTTCTTGCTGATCCTGCCATCCATTGTGGCAGCGCCGAAATAAGAAAAATAATTTTTCAGATCGAAATGCTCTAAGATCCTTACGGAGAATTCATAAGGCTTTGATGTCGCAAGAGCAATAACAACACCTTTGCTTTTCAGTTCCTCAAGCATCTCGGAAATGCCTTCATAGACTTTATTCTCAAACAGTCCCGTGACACTGAAATATTCCCTGTAATACTTGATAGCCTCTATTGCCTGTTCATCGGAAAAGCCATAGAAAGTCTTAAATGAATAATCCAGAGGAGGTCCGATAAAAGGATAGAGTTCAGATCTGTCTTCTACATGAATACCGTATTTCTCCAGAGCATGCATGACGGAATTGGTAATTCCGATAGCAGGATCTGTAAGAGTGCCGTCCAGATCAAACAAACAATACTTAAAACTCATGATTTCTTCCTCCCTCATGCATTCCATTTATAAAGTCCGGCGTAGATACCATCCTTTGCCATAAGCTCGTCATGGGTTCCGCTCTCTTCGATACCATTCTCAGTAAGGACCAGGATGCGTTCAGCATTTCTTACCGTGGACAAACGGTGTGCGATAACTATCGTAGTCCTGTTTTTCGCGAGCTTTTCCAAAGACTCTTTTACTATATTCTCACTCTCGTTGTCGAGTGCACTTGTTGCTTCATCAAAGATAAGGATCGGCGGGTTCTTAAGGAAAACTCTCGCGATGGAGAGCCTCTGCTTTTGGCCGCCTGAGAGCTTGATGCCGCGCTGTCCTATGTCGGTATCGTAACCGTTGGGAAGCTCCATAATGAAGTCATGTGCATTTGCAAGCTTAGCTGCTTCGATTATCTCTTCTTTAGTGGAACCGGGCTTACCGTAGCTTATGTTTTCAAGAACGGTTCCGGCAAAAAGATAAACATCCTGCTGCACGATTCCGATGTGGTCTCTAAGGCTCTTAAGCTTGATGTCACGGATGTCTTTTCCGTCGATCTTAATATCGCCTTTGGTTACATCATAAAATCTCGGAATGAGGCTGCAGAGCGTTGTCTTACCGCCGCCGGAAGATCCTACGAGAGCAACATAAGAGCCTGCTTCGATATCAAGATCGATATGACGCAATACCCTGTGCGCTCCGTCCTTATACTTGAACGATACGTCTTCGAATAAAATATCGCCTTTGACATCATTCAGCTCAACAGCACCTTCACGGTCTTTGATATCAGGCTCGATATTAAGGATCTCAGTAAATCTCTCAAAGCCTGTATAGCCGTTCTGGAACTGCTCCGTGAAATCGACAATGACTCTGATCGGCTCCGTGAAAGTATTAATGTACAAAAGGAATGCAATGAAGTCAGGGATCTCAACCAGTCCGTCTGAAATAAGGACAGCACCCGTGATTATGACTACGATATTTACCAGAAGGATAAATGCAGTCATGCCGGATTGGAAAAGACCCAGATAAAGATAGCTGTTTTTCTTGGTCTTCAAGAAAGCGTCATTACCTTCTTTGAATTTGGCGATCTCGATATCTTCATTGGCAAATGACTTAACTACCCTGATACCGGAGAGATTGTCTTCTGTTCTCGAGTTGATATCTGCTACCTTTTTTCTGTTCTCTTTGAAGGTCTTTCTCATCTTCTTATTAAGGAAGAAAACATAGATGAACATAAACGGCAGGATAACAAACGATGCCGCAGTCAGATACTTGCTAATGCCGAACAGGATAATGAACGCACCAACGATCTTGATCAAGGATATTACGATATTCTCAGGTCCGTGATGCAGGAGTTCCGTAATATCAAAAAGGTCATTCGTGATCCTGCTCATCAGCTGTCCGACTTTCTGGTCGTCAAAGAATGAGAACGACAGTTTCTGATAATGTTCGAAGATCTCTGCGCGCATGTTATATTCCATCTTCGCGCCCATAACATGACCTATATTGGTTATGTAGAAGTTAGACAGGAATTGGATCACCACAAGGCCTATGAGCAGTATTCCGAGCTGGATTATCCTCTCTTTGGCGCCTTCTTCAAGATATATAACTTCAGAAGTTATATAGCGGACTATAAGAGGAATGACCAGCGCTATTGCAGAAGCCACAACAGCAAAGAACATATCCAAAAGGAATGTTCCCATATAGGGCTTATAATAGCTTATGAGCTTTTTCAGATTCTTTAACATTCGATATTCCCCAAAAATGAATTTCCGAACATTATACTCTTATTCGATGATTCCGCCATGGAAATAACACTCGTAGATCTTATTTCCCTTATAACTTATGGTCTCATAGCCCTGAAACCATTCGAAATCCCCTGTAACATCACACTTAAACGTGTAATCGCCGTTCGTATATGTATCAGGTCCTCTGAAAGGCTTATCGAAAGGCACATTGAGCAAAGCTTCCTTTAGAAAATCTCCGCTGAAGTTATCACCGGTTACTCTTCCGGCGTAATTCATGCTCCAGTAAGGCTTATCTGAGATCCACAAAGCCTCTTCTCCGGCAAACTTATTGCCGCCTAAATATGTATCGTAATACTTCAGATTATCTTCTTTATATACCAGATCGTGAGAACCTGTCCTTGAAGATGCCGTCTCAGCGCCTTTGCCTGCATAAGTTGCCTTCTTTGCCCTGATTAAAAATTCGATTATCCTGTTATCCATTTTTCTCTTCCAATACGTATTTATTGCCTAATACTAACATAAGTCCCGTTCTGTTTTGCGGCCAATTCTCATATCGATAGAATAATACCCTCTGCCTTGGTTACAGAGGGTATTACCTGTTGTGCTAAATACTCTTAATAGGAGATTATCTAATCCCAAGTTTTATTGTCCCAGTTTGACTTCTCCCAGGTATGGAATCCGTCGAGAAGTGTCATCATTATCATTTCGCGCATAGGCGTTGGGAAAACATTCAGTTCATTATTGATCTGTGCTTTAAAAGCGTTGAAGTCTTCCCGGAGAGCCCTTAACACCGCGCCTTCTCTTAATTTAGAGTCAGATATCTTAAAGTTGCTTATAGTCTTTCTAAGGAGTCTCGGGTCCGAGTTATCGATTACTACCGGTTTTTCCATGATCTCTGATGCATCTGTCAATCCAAATCCCCAATCTGAGAGCACTGACTCAGCTACCATATTTATGACTCCGTAACTTGAATCCTCCGACGGATCCAGTTTCTTAACAGTTATATCTTTTGCTTTAACGCCCTTGAGAAGCAGATCTACCATATCGGATCTGATCTTGACGCCAAGAAGGAATAATTTCCGGTCATCTAACTTTTTTGTATCTTCAAAATAAACAATCGGCTCATCAATATATCTTTCAAGATCGAAAACCATATTTACCACCTCCAATTCTTTTATATTTATGCAGGCAATAAAAAACCTGAGCGAACCATCTGATTAAATGTTACGCCCTTATGGTTTCCTTGATGTTTTCACTCTGTGAATAAAAAGCAAAACAGTTTTTAATAAACCTTGTCTGTCACAGATTAATAACTTTTCTGTCAATATGTCGCCAATATATCGGCAAGGACCTTGGAATAGTCCTTATCTATCAGGATGATCTGCTCTCCTGCTGCAGAAAAAGCATCTATATACTTCTGATTCTCGGTTTTAAGCCAGTCCTTTGAAAGATAAGAATCATCAAGTCTGTTCTCAACATCAGAAGCGTGGTCTTTTATATCGTCAAAATGTGAATCTATATATTCATCTGTCAAAGCAAGACAGATAAATCTGATCTTGCTTAAATAATCTTCATCAAGATCCTTCCGCCAGGAAGAAGGAATATAGCAGCCTTCGATAATGAGGTTCTGATCATTTTCTATAGCAGTCTTTATCATCTCACGGACAACCGGCCAGAGATAATCGGTAAGTGCGTCATCATCTTCAGGAGTAAGGTCAGTATTACCGCTTCTGATAAGACCCATCTTCAGATGGTCTATCGACATATAAGGATATTTATATTTCTCGAGCATCTTTTGGGCCAGAACGGTCTTGCCCGTATGGGATGCTCCGGTTATCAGGATTATCATCTTATTTCCTCTCAAGGCGCTTTTGTTTATGGTCATTCTAACACAAGAAAAGGCTTTGATTTTGAGTGCTTAGAACGAAACACAAAGGAAATAATATGTGCTAACATTAAGTCGTTAAGGGGAATAGGAAATATGAATATCAAAGAGCTTGAAAACGAGATCGAATCTCTTGGTATCGATCCGAATAATATCAATATCGGTGAGCGCGGGCGTTACGATGCCTGTTTTAACCTGCTCCACAAAAAGAACGGCAAATGGGAGATATTCTACGGCGAGCAGGGAAAGACATTTGATGCCCAATCATTCGACACTGAGGAAGAAGCCTGTGACGCTTTTGTCCAGCTCCTGCGCAGGCGTCTTAATGACAAAGAACTTGAGGATAAGCCAAACTATTGGCGCGGATACAGAAGGTATGCCGAGCGGTATCAGATCAACTTCATAACAGGCATCTTTGTATTCGCTATGCTGCTCGGCATCGCGGGAGCAGGCTACCAGATATATATCGGCGAGATGAACTTTATGTTCTGGATCTGGATCGGCTGGATCGCAGTATTCGGAATCTGCACATACTGTTCCAGAGGCGAAAGAGCCAACGAATTATTCGAATTTATCGGTGAGATCTTAGTCCAGCTTTTCTGCATTCTTATAGGTGTAGCCATCATGATCGTAATGCCGATAGTAAATATACCTCAATACATCTCAGGCGAAATTGATCTGTTTTCTCTCATCGTCATGCTCTGCTTAGAACCGGTCGCTGCTTTTTGGGTATATTGGAATTACAGAGTTATCCGCAACGATTACGGAGACGATATCAAAGAATACTTTGAAAAGAAAAAGGCAAAAGCCCAGGAGCGCAAGGAAGCAAAGAACGCTAACCGTTCAGAAGATAATCCCTGACCTTCTCTAAGACCGCCTGGTTTTCATCGGTATAAGGCTTGAAGATAATGCCTGTATGTCCGTCTTTTCCATATTCGAAAAGGCGGTGTTCCACTGACTTTTTAGTCAAAACATTGTCGAAGTAATAAGTCATCTTCTTAAGAACATCTTTGGAATTGGTAAGGAGCGCAGCCTTAGGAAGTCTGGTGATGTATTCGTTATTCTCGGCCGTCAGATACTTATATCTCTTATCATTCTTATAACCTTTGGGGAAGATCATCTTACGCATGCCCCAATAAGCAATGCTGCTCTTATAAAAATGCATCAGGCCGCAGTCTGTGATCAAACCCTTGTACTTAAATTCCCGTTCTTTCAGCCCGAAATCCGAAAGCATCTCGGGAGAACAGCTGAGCATACACTCTGTAAACGCGAGAACGCCGCCTGAGGAGTGTCCGGCTATGTAAAGCCGGTCAGTATCACCTTCGTACTCAGCAGCGCGTTCCAGCGCAAATCTGACGCCTTTATCGACATCTTCTATCTGATCGAAAACAGTCCACTCAGGATAAGCGAGTCTGACGTTCAATTCAAAGACAACAAATCCTGCTCTTGCCATGTAGTTTCCGAAAAGCCTGTTCATCGCTTTGTCTTCGGAAATAAAACCTCCGCCGTGGATATCAATGAGGATTGGCTTTTTCGATCCGTCCTTACGGATATAGATATCCATCTTGTGGCCGGGATCGTTATCGTCAATATAACTTACATCTTTGATCTCAGTAACTTCTTCGGGAAGGCGCGTAAGATCAAGCTTACCGACATCTGTCTTAAGCGCTATCTCTCCGGATTTTTTCATTATCCAGTTGATCATGAGATACTCCCCTGTCTGTCACTCTTTCAAAGGGCAGATAACTTTCCAGTTTTTATGAGAATATTCTATTCCCCTGCCCGCATGATTTTCGACTTCGGCGCCTTCCAGCTTTCCGGCAACTATTGCTTCCATAGCATCAACCATATCATCGAGTCTATTGATCGTGATCGGTTCATAACTGAAATGTCCGTTATAGATCTTCTCAATACCGGCGTTGGTTAATATATCACGGATCTTTTTAAGCGACTCAAGATATGTTTCAGGATCTTCAGATTCTTCCAGGAAGAGCCAGAGATTTTCTATGATCGAATCGCCCGAAAAGCATATCTTATCAGCGCGGTCGACAAGCACTATGCTGCCCTTTGTATGTCCCGGCATCTCATATACTTCAAGTTTCTTTCCGCCAAGATCGATAACGTCACCTTCCGAGATATTTTGAGGCTCCGGGAAATGCACTTCTTCGGCATCGATCTCTTTAACGAAATCCCCATAGAAATCCTGAACCCATGGCTCGTTGATCATCATCGAAAACTCCATGATGATCTCATAATACATAAACTTGTCAGCAGAATTCAGATAGCAATTTTCGAACCAGTGATTTCCAAGCACATGATCTATATGTCCGTGGGTATTAACGACAGTGACCGGAAGATCCGTATAGTGTTCAACAAGTTCCTTAAGATTTGTAAGGCCGTAAGCAGTATCTATAAGGCATGCTTTCTTTTCGCCAAGAACCAAGTAAATAGATGCATTACGCTGTTCGTAAAACTTATATATGCCTTTTGCTATTTCTTCTACAAAGTAGATCCCGTGTTCTGTCTCAGCCATAATCAATCTTCTTTCTCGGAAGAAGTCTTTCCTTTCGACAGCTTATACAATTCTTCTGCTGCGATTCTTGTCTTTGCAACGATATCGCCTTCCTTAGGGAAACAGAAATACAGACAGTCGTTGGTTCCGATAGATACGATATCGCCTATCTCGTACCAGTAATAATCAGAGTTGACGCTGTATGAAGCATTAGGTGACTGCTCGTAATGGAGCTTGCCGTTACAACCGTCAAGAACAAAGCCGTTAGCGTCGTGGTGGAGCGTTCCGGTTCCAACCATATACAGCGCCTTGGAATCTTTAAGTATCGCTATGTCGCACGGAACATCAAGCTTATATGTTCCATTCTCAAGTTCTTCCTTAAACTGCTCGCGTTCCCAAGCAAACCAGTCAGGCACATGTGTAAACTTCGGTTCGACGTTAACACCCTTAAGTCTGCCCAATGTATCGAGTTCATATGTGGCACCGCACTTCTTGCATTTCAGCGTGATACCGGAACCTTCGGTCTCACCTTCAGTCATGCAGTGAGGACACTTATAAAGGATCCTGTTAAGGCCGTCAGCTCTGAAAGGCTCGTCAATCTCTACGTTGTTATCCTGCTGCCACTTGAAGTAATCGAAAGTGAACGCTTTATCCAGCACTTCATCTATCTGTCTTACTTTCGTATTTGCGAGCTCATCAGGAGTAAAAAGACACTTCATCTCGCATGATACTTTAACGTCTCTTTTCTGGAGATTGTTATAGAGCGGATCCCTTGTAAATGCGCCGTAGGTAGTGATCATGACAACCGGGTATTTCAGTTTCTTAAGTAGCACGCCCATTCTTCTGGGGATCCTTGTGCCGGTGCCGTCAAGTGAATAGCCGGCTTCAGGATACATGAGAACGCTTGCCTTATTAACGCTCATAGCGTAATCCATGTCGGTAATAAGAGACATGTCGGATACGAATTTTCTTGTTGGAATGCATCCCAGAGATCTCATCAATCCTTCTTTTCCAACCAATGCATCTGAAGTGCAGACGATGCTGAACGGACGTCCCTTAAGGACTTCAAAAGCAATTGCAAGATCCGTGAAACTGCAGTGATTCATCAGGATCATCCAAGGGCCGTCACCGGCTTTTTCCATATCCACTTTCTTGCAAGTAAATCCTACCTGCTTAAGCTCGCCCTTAAGTCCGGTGCGTGCTACAAATGCAAGTAGCTTTGAAGGCTTCTTCGGTTTCTTGTGCTCCCAGGAAGGGAGCTTCATTACTTCGTCATAGGATAGGGTTTTTGTTTTGATCTTCATTTTCCATCCCCGCTGTCATCATGTTCTTCAGACTGTTCAGTCTTTTTCTTCTCTTTCCGGAATGCCCAATACTTATTGAGCACAAAGTTCAAAGGAACCGTTATGAGCAGACCAAGGAACGGTGCTATTGCCTTGGAGACACCCATAAGGTCTACGAAAATATATAAAAGAATATTGGATAAAACGATACCCGTAGCCGCATAAGAAAGATAAGTCTTCAAAAGGCTCTTAAGGATATTTCTCTTCTCTGAGCCTTCTGTAAATACGAGTTTATTATTCCAGTAGAAAGACCACAAAACACTGATGATGAATCCCAGCACACTTCCCACAATGTAATCGTATGCGAAATCAAGTGGCGCCATGAGCCAGATAACGAGCATATAAATGCCATAGCTAAGGAGCGTGTTCGTCACACCTATAAGCCCGAATTTAACAAACTGTGCAAGCCACTCTATCTTGGCATCCGAGAGCTTGATATGGAGTACACTTAAGATCTTTTCGATGAACTTCTTCACTGCGGTTTCCACTCCAGATACTGACGGATCTGTTCATCCATTACTTTCAATGTTTCTCCGCCCTTAAGGTATTCCACTGTCCATTCGATGATCTTATCCATCTCTGTATCGATATGCCATCTGTTATGGATATTGAGTTCGGCATAGATCTTCGAACTGTCGAGCTTAAGGAAGCCTGCTTCGTGCGGACCGCCGTCAGACTTATTTACCCAGGATGCTTCAGAAAGTCCGTTTGCCTTTGCGGCCTCATTCCACTTGCTGCAGAAGAGGTCAACGAGCATTCCCGTTGTAACGCAGTCGCCGTCATCAGGACCGATGTTGTAACTGTCGGCTTTTGTGATGTCGTTATACTGTTCAGCGGCAACCGTAAGATAACTTACAACAGGCTCTAACACGTGCTGGTAAGGACGTGTCGAACCGGGATTCCTGACGATTATCTGCTCGCCCTTCTGAACTGCACGGATGCAGTCAGGGATTATCCTGTCAGTTGCAAAATCACCGCCGCCAAGAACGTTGCCTGCGCGGCATGTTGATATGGCAACCTTTCTTCCGTCCTTCATGATGCCTGTCTCTCCGCCGAAGAAAGAATTCTTATAGCAGCTCGTGACTAATTCAGAACAGGATTTGGAATTGGAATAAGGATCGAAACCATCAAGGATATCATCTTCCTTATATCCTCTCTCCCACTCAAAATTACGGTAAACCTTATCAGTCGTAACGTTTACAAACGACTCGACTGAATCTGTTATGCGTACGCACTCAAGAACGTTAACCGTACCCATGACATTGACATCATAGGTGTATACAGGATTCTTGTAGGATTCACGCACAAGGGGCTGTGCTGCCATATGAATGACGATCTCAGGCTGAACTTCGGAAAACACCTGCTTCAGATGTTCCAGATCCCTAACATCACCTTCATATGAATGGATCCTTTCAGCCATTTTGCTTATCTCAAACAAGCTAGGGTCTGTCGGCGGATTCAATGCATAGCCGTAAACATCAGCACCGAGACCCACAAGGACTTCACACATCCATGTTCCTTTAAAACCAGTATGACCTGTGATGAGAATTCTTTTATTGCGATAGAAATCTGATAAAGCTATCATTTCATCCCCCCTGATCATTAACTTTAATCTTTACTTTCATCGCTTTCGCTGTTATCTGAATCAACAGTATCAGTATCGAAGTTTATCCGCTTTTCCTCAACAACAAGCGGACGGTTAATAACACGTGTATTAATATTCAGAATGTATTCACCGATAATGCCAATGAATAGCAACTGGATTCCTCCAATAAAGAAAACACCGATAGTTACAGGTGCCATACCTGCATCAAAGCCATACCAATTAACCAACTTCAATATAAGATATACGATTGCCACTATAAAACTTATTGCAGAGATAATCAGACCAATAAAGGTAGCAAGTCTCAATCCAACTTTAGTATATGAAGTAAAGGACAACATTGCCGCATCATACAAGGTGTAAAAATTGTTATGCGATTTTCCTGTACGGCGTTTCTCTTGTTCATATTCAATCTCAATACGATTAAATCCTTCACCATATTCAGCAACAATTCCACGCATAAACGGTATCGGATCGTGCAGTTCACGGACAAGTGCAATGAAGGATTTATCATATAACCCAAATCCGGTAAAGTGTTCAATCATCTTAACATTTGACATCTTTTTGATCATTCTGTAATAGATTGATCTCATAGCATAAATGATAGGGTTTTCCTTACTGGACGACTTAATAGCACTAACAATCTTATGCCCCTTTTCCCATTCCTCAACAAAGCGCGGGATCAACTCCACAGGATCTTGAAAATCACAGCAAATAGCTATAGCACAATCACCTGTGCATTGGCACAAAGCATGGAATGGGGAATTAAACTGACCGAAGTTGGTTACATTAAAGATCGCTTTGACCTTTTTATTCCCTTCGCATAGTTTTATCAGCTTACCGCGTGTGCCGTCATTTGATGCATTATCTGCAAAAATGATCTCATAATCATAATTAGGAAGATTTGTGGTAAGTTCATTTACTACAGCTTCACATATCGGCTCAACATTATCGACCTCGTTATAGCAAGGAATAATGATACTTATCTTTTTCAAAATGCGTCCTCCCTATTCATTGTTTTAAATAGTATCCAATATAGTCAATATTGATTCTCTAAAAGAAATCTCATCATATTTGATATTTAACATCTCGATTGTAGCAAGTTTCGGTTTTGAAGCAAATCCTTCTATTGGGCCAAACTTCATATCAGAAGAACTATTACATATTTCATGAATCTCACGCACATAATCAATTAGCGGCCTCGATTCTTTATTGGCTACATTGACTATCCCGTTATGATCTCCGATAACTGTTCTTTCAAAGAGTCTTTCGTATACTCTTATAACCAATTCAGCCAAATCACGCACATCAATATAGTTCCACATCTGAGTGCACGCACCAAATTCCATCGGTTCATTCCGTTTGAAGTTCTTGCAAGCAGTCATAACTAAAGACCATGGGTGGTCATCAGGTCCGAAGACGCTGAATATTCTGTAATGTGTGTATTTCATTCCTTTAGCTTTACAGAAGTTATAGGCATATTCATAGAATTCTCTTTTCTTTGCACCATACTTATTCAAGGACCGTTCAGGCATATCTTCTTCAACAATTCCTATATCAGCAGGGTATTCAGCCCGGCTTCCGAAATCTCCAAAATAACTGCATCCCATTTCATATGCACATTGAAGACACTTTTTCGAGAACTCCACATTTCGACTTTGGATTTCTTCGTTCTCAATCTGTTCCCTGTTCACGCCTGCCCACGCAAGATGAAACCACGCATCATAATCCATATCAGCGAACAGCTCAGGTCTGATATTACTTAGGTCAGAAACCACAAAAGAAAGCGAAGCAATATCATCTATATCGTTTCTAAATAGAAATTGTTTTAAATCACCACATCGTTCATCCGATCTTACCACGGCACAGACTTCATAACCTCTCATAAGAAAAGTCATTAAGAGATATCTTCCGATAAAACCAGCAGCACCTGTAATTATGATTTTCTTCATCTGCTTCGTCCTTACAGTATTAGAACCTTATCATCTTTGATGGCCAAAACATATTTAATATCTTCTGAGTGTTGTCTTATTTGATCTGCAATCTCTTTGGAGAAAGCAGGCGCCATGATAATAACAAGATCCGGTTTATCAGTATAAGCCTGTTCAGGCTTAACAATTTTCAAATGGGAGACCGTAGAATAGCGGTCCCATTTCATCGGAGACGAATCAATAATGTAATCGATGCTGAAATCCATGTTCAAAGTTGCAAGCATTGTCAGACCCTGATGGCTGGCACCCCAAACCGCAATATTTTCAATATCATCATGCTCTCTGACAAATTCATTCAGGCAGTTGCTGATATAATCCCTCTGCGAGTTAAAATCGGGCAATTCCAACTTTCTTCTCTTGCGGACGATTATTTCTGTTGTATCTCCATTAAAACGGCTTATCTCACATACTTCAAAACCATTCATACGGAAAAGGTTGCTAAGCGCTTCTTCTGTATAGTAGACAATATGGTCGCGCATGAATTCATAATAGCTGGCTTTCTCAATGAAATATTCAAAACTAGGAACAGTAACAAGTCCGATTCCACCAACTTTTAAATTATTATAGATACCTTCAACCATTCCTTTGGGATCCGGCTGATGCTCAAGATAATTAAAAGAAACAAACACATCAAAAGGACCTTTAGATGAAATATAACCTGCATCAACAAATCCCTGTTCAACATCAAGTCCACTGTTTTTAGCCTTCTTCACAAGATCCGGATTGTTCTCCACACCGAAATATGAAACTCCCAGACCTTCCCAAAGTCCTAAGAACTCTCCGCCTCCGCAGCCAACTTCCCAGACTGTTTTCCCGGACAGATCATATTTATCTATCACACGCTTGTACTGATCGATCCTTAGTTTCTTCATAGTATCTGAAAGACCAACTGCACGGATAACGTCCTTATAATAGGAAACAGCCTGACAATCGAACTGAACAAGTCCACAGCCATCACATTCATACAGATGGAGATTCATCCCCTTATCGTCTTCGATCTCATCTGCTTTTAAAAGATGCTGAACTTTGGAAGGCATGTTCTCCATATGAAAAATCTCATTATTCAGTTTTTTGCCGCACAACACACAATTTGACATGTTTATTATTTCCTTTAGCTTCTTTGCTTTTCTGTAATCATCCAATCATACATATATCTGATACCTTCTTCAAAAGAGATTTCAGGTTCAAACGCAGTATCCTTTTTCAATTTGCTTATATCACCAACCAGCTTCATTATTTGATTAGGAGAATAAGGAATCTCGCCCAGTTTTAATTCAAGAGAAGGATTCACTATATTTCTTATTATCTCAATGTATTCTTTAACAGGTTTTCCCTCTCCGCTTGCAATGCAATAAGTGTTGTTATTGTTTCCGTTTATTGCCAGCAGGAACAGAGCTTTTGCAGCATCATCAGAATACATGAAATCCCAAATCTGTTCTCCTGCTGTCGACTTAGGACAGTTTCCGTTCATCATCTCAGCAATTGAATAAGTGATAAGTGAGTCCATACCCATTCCCGGGCCATACACACTGAAGATCCTTGTCCAAACATGTTTTATGCCAAGATTAGTGCAATACTTTCTGCTGGCCTGTTCCACCAGAAGTTTTGCCTTTCCGTATTCTGTTACGGGTTTGCTGGGAACGTTCTCATCAATGTTGCCTTCAACTCTTCCGTATTCAGCCTGGGAACCCGCTCCTATAAAAGCAGTACAGCCAAGTCTTACGGCAAGATCGATCACATTCATGGTATAAGTGATATTCTTTTTCTGGATATCAGGATTGTTTCTGGAATCACGGTCAGAACCTTCCCAACCAAGGTGATATATCACATCGAAAGAATAACCGCTGACCTCATTATCTATTACAAAGTCCGGGATATCGGAAAGATTGCATTCTCTTATTAATACACAGGGCAGATCTTCAATAAACCTTCTTCTAGAGGAGTGTTCCCGAATGATAGCCAAAACAGGAATCTTCTTTGATGACAAGAGTTTAATCAAAGAAATCCCTATCGCTCCGGTTGCTCCGGTAACAACAACACCTCTAATAGCTGTCAAAAGAATCCGCCTCCTGCTTATGCTTTTATTGCTGCTCTTAATTCTTCCGTATCGAGTAGCGGTGCCATATCCTCCAGCGGACGGCTTGCCATCTGGCCATCCGGTCTCACGTAGTTGACCTGTTTAGGAAGGATCTTCTGTGTAATATCCGCTTTTACTGTGCAGAGAGCCGGACCTTCACTTTCAAGAACAGAAGCCACCTTCTCTTTCAATTCAGCTGTTGTCTCAATATGCTCTGAATGAATGCCGAAAGCTTCTGCTATCTTTGCCATATCAGGAAGTGTAAGACCATTCTCTTCGGTACAACCTGTAAGATGTCCTTTGAAGTTACCATTCTGAGACTGGTAGATCATACTGTATCCGCTGTTATCAACAACAAATATCTTTACAGGAAGATTCAATCTCTTAATGACTTCGAGTTCCTGCATATTCATCGCAATACTGCCATCTCCAGTAATGCAGACTGTACGTTTTCCACCGGAAGCAACACAACTTCCAATTGAAGCAGGTACATCATAACCCATAGCAGCTAAGCCTTTTGTAAGGAAAGCTCTCTGTCCCCACTTGATCTTGAAGACCTTCATGGTGATATCTACCGATGTTCCTGAACTTGTGAACTGATAGATATCTTCAGGCTTCATCTGAGATGATACCTCACCTGCAAGATCATAAGTGCTCACATAACCTTCACGCGGTTCCTGTTCAGGGATCAGTACCGGATACTTCTCTCTTAACTGATTGCAGTGAGCAATCCACTTTTCACGTGAAACAGGATTGATCTCATCGATACGTGCTAACAGTTTCTCGATAAACGACTTTGCATCGCATACGACTTTGATCTTCGGATGAACGCTTTTCTTGTTCATTTCATTTTCATCGATATCAACCATGATGTGAACAGCGTTTTCGAGGAAACTGTCAAAGTTATATCCGGTGCTTAAAAGATTTAATCTTGTTCCGATCGTCAGAACAAGATCAGCGCCTTGCTGTATAAGATTAGCAGCACGCTGACCGACTGCGCCCGGGCGGCCGAAATACATAGGATGTTCCTCTTCAATCAGATCAACACCATTCCATGAAGTTAATGTTGGGAATCCGAGTTTGTTATAGAGTTCTCTGGCCTGATTTACAGCATGTCCCAAACGAATGCCGTGTCCCAAGACCAATACCGGTTTTACAGAATTATTGATAGCTTCAATAACTTTGGTAATATCCTCATCTTTTGCTTCGTAATCAGGAAGATCTGAAGCATCGAATGAAGCAAGCGATTCAGGCTCCACATTAGATGCCTGTATATCAAGCGGCACATCGATCCAAACAGGTCCGGGTCTTCCGTTTACAGCAAGTGCAGCAGCCTTTTCGAGTTCATAACGGATATCTTCAGGTTCTTTAATCTGTACAGCGTATTTTGCATATGACTTGACCAGGGAGATTATATCAACCTCCTGAATGCCGAATTGACGGATCTTCTGGTCACCAACCAGATCAGCACGTTTAGCCTGTCCTGAAATATATATAACAGGAATCGAATCAATATATGCTCCAACCAATCCTGTAATTGCATTTGTCGCACCGGGGCCGCTGGTCACAAGACAAGCTCCATATCCTTCGTGAACACGTGCATAGCTTTCAGCAGCTATAGAAGCACCCTGCTCATGGAGCATGAAAACGCCTTTGACTTTATCACTCGAACCGAGTGAATTATTCATGTGCATAGCGCCGCCACCCGTTACGCAAAAGACATTCTTCACGCCTAACGATGCAATAAAATCAATTATGAAATCTGATACTTTCATATCTATACAAACACTCCTCAATTAATACGCATATAAAACTGTCTCAGAGAAATTGGCCGTATAATGCCTTACCGAAAATTTGTAATTGGGGTTCAATGATTTCAACAACAACGGGATGTCATAAAAATCCACAGAGTTATGGTAAATGCATATAGCCAACTTAGGTTTAGATGATTGAATGATGTTTTTTGCACCTAGAATCATTTTGTATTCAAAACTCTCAATATCTGCTTTAATAAACAGATTATCCCGGTGCTCAAGGATATTATCTAAAGAAACTATTTTAAGTTCTTCTCCGTCACCATTTTGTTCAGCGACAACCTTGCTGCTTAATCCGTTTAAAGCATCATTTTTATTCAAATAACTAACCGTGTCGGTATCACTCAAACCGTAAGGATATATAAGAACTTTATCGTCGCTGATATTCCATTCGTCCTTCAAGCGTGCCAGACGTCTCTCTATGGCTTTTACATTTCTTTTATCTGGCTCAAACAGTATAGCTTTAGAAAAGACTCCGGCACGTTTCCACAGGTAACACTCAAAAGAATCACCAACATAAGCTCCACAATCGACAAAAATTTCTTTGGGGTTAGCATTTCCGAATTCCATAAAAAAGTATTGGTTATTATCGACATACTGTTCCGGAATAGTATTTCCTAATATTCGAATTTTAACCAATTCAAAATATATGGACTTAGATCTTTCATCTGCAAGAGAATCATAAACGCTTAAAACCTCTTGAACATGAGTCTTAAGTACAAATGCATCTATTCCTATCCAATGAACACCAACCTCATCGAGTTGATTGCCAATCTGACGGATCGTTTCTGGCGTCGGTGATGAGATTAATACCAGAGCGTTACTGATCTCGCTGATTTTCTCAGGGGACAATACTTTTTTGTCATTATAATCTTTCCCCCATTTTGCAGGATTATTATCAAAGTATCCCCTTATTTCAACTCCCTCTTTTTTCAGTCTTTTAAACCCTTCCTGATAAAGATCAGAAGTATTGCCTGTTCCCCAAACATACAATTCATATGAATCATAATTCATGTCACTATTTAGCAATTTGATAAGTTCATCACGTTCCTGCATATTATGCCTCCTGAGATTACTCGTATACACTTTCTGTCAGGAATGTTATATGCATATCCTGAGCATTTTTCTTTACATCGCTGAAGATTTCTTTGATCTCATCATTCAGTTCACTCCATGCCTTGCCGGGATTGACTGTCGGGAGCGAGGCATCGGCATAACTCTCGTTATAGGTTTCCTTAAAGCCGTCAAAACCGGAGATATATACGTCTTTTGCATCCAACTGTTTGAGGAGTCTCAGGCAGCAGATGACAGCATTGTCGAAATGATCCCATCCGCGCTTGATAGCACGTTCAAATTCGACGATGTATTCGTCAGGATCGCCTTCATTCTTAACACTGGACAACAAGATCTTTTTTACCGCATTGAATTGCTCCGCACGTGTCTCTTTTGCATACTCATAGCGTGCGTTGTTTGTAAGGAAAAGATAATCATATCCATTGCCATAATCTTCAAGGAGCGCATTAACAGCAATAACAAGAGCATCGCTCCTGTTTTGAGCAATAAACTCATCAATACAGTTTTTCTCTGTAATCGAAGATTTGCCGGGAGCAATGAGCACAATCTTCTTTCCGGAAATCTCTTTCTTAAGTGTCTCAACAGCAGAAGTATCATCGATCTTACGGTTCTGATTCTCTATAAATTTTGCTTCCAAAAGATCATAATCGTATTTCTTTCTGTCTTCAGGAGAAAGCGATTCAATGATGTTTCTCATATCCTTTGCGGATGTTCTGTGGTTCTTAGTAAGATATGCAATGTTGTTTACATGGCAACAGTACATACCGGCAATACAATACTCTGTAGAATAACCCCAAGTGTACTTCTCTTCGAAATACTTCATGTAAATGTCGATGGCATCCATTATCGCATTCATATTGTAACCGGTCTCATATTTCCTGTTCAGATAATTAGCCATCAGTTCGGTTGTAGCATTACCAGCACCTCTGCCCATACCACAGAGTGATGAATCGACAACAACTGTACGCTCTGTTTTATCAAGAAGCTTGATAAAGTGGATTGCATTTGAGAAAGCAAGCTGCTGGTTATTATGCGAATGGAATCCAAGCGCTACACCGGGATCTAATTCCGCATTCAGGACATTGACGATCCTGTCGAGATCTTCTTCATACATTGCACCGAAAGTATCTACTACAGAAAGGCTCTTTGCGCCTGATGCATTAACCTCTTTTGCGAGTTCTATAAGATCTTCATTGGAATAAGCAAGTGTATTGGCTGCCTGGAAGAAAAGCGTGTATCCCTTTTCGAGAACCTGTTTTCCAACCTTGATTCCTTCTCTGAATTTGTTGTACGGAAATACTACTCTTATCGCATCTATCGAATTACCGTCGCACACAGGAAGATTTGAAAGATCATATCTGTCCCAGTCGATCATTGCGACATACATGAAATTAGGCTTTCTTTCAGTAATGTACGGAACTACATCTGACGGGACATGGTAGAAAGATGTGCCCTTCACATGTTCTTTGTCTTTGAGCCAGCCGCATTCGATAATATCAATATCAGCATCCTGAAGCTTGCGGATAATTCCTTTTATTGCAGGCTCACCAAATTCTGCGTTTACGATATATGCACCATCTCGAAGTGTACAATCCAGCAACTTTATTCTTGACATATCTGGTTCCTCATCATTTGCAAATGCTTACAGCTTCCTTTATCGTCTCTGCCATATAATCGATCATTGCATCAGTCATTCCCGGATAGACGCCTACCCAGAATGAATTCTCCATGATGTAATCCGTGTTCTTAAGTTCGCCGACAATGCGGTAACCCTTCTTCTCGGCACGCATCTGATCAAAGCAGGGGTGCTTTGTGAGGTTGCCCGCGAAAAGCATTCTCGTCTGTACGCCCTTTGATTCAATGAACGGAACAACCTTTTTACGGTCAATACCTTCCTTGCATGTAATGAGGAAACCGAACCAGCTCGGATCCGAGTTCTCACATGCTTCAGGAAGAATGATTCCTTCCGTTCCCTTAAGGCCTTCATATAATCTCTTGAAGTTCTGCTTTCTTCTCTCAACGAACGAAGGGAACTTCTTTATCTGTGCACAACCTATCGCAGCCTGCATATCGGTTGCTTTGAGGTTATATCCGAAATGTGAATAAACATATTTGTGATCGTAACCTACGGGAAGCTCGCCGAACTGTCCGTCAAAACGGTGTCCGCAGAGATTATCTCTTCCTGAAGGACAAGAGCAATCTCTTCCCCAGTCCCTGAAAGATCTGACGATCTTATTGAGGAGAGGATCGTTGGTATAGACCGCTCCGCCTTCGCCCATAGTCATGTGATGCGGAGGATAGAATGAAGATGTTCCGATGTCACCGACAGTACCTGTAAGATACTTCTTGTCATCAAGAATGTATTCACTTCCCAAGGCATCACAGTTGTCTTCGATAAGCCAGAGATTGTGCTTGTCACAGAAAGCCTTAACTGCTTTCAGATCAAAAGGATTGCCCAATGTGTGCGCGATCATGACGACTTTTGTCTTATCTGAAAGCGCATCTTCCAACTTGGTTACATCGATGTTGTACTGCGGGATAGTAACATCAACAAATACGGGCACTACGCCATACTGGATAGCTGGTGCAACCGTTGTCGGGAAACCAGCTGCAACAGTGATCATCTCGTCGTCCGGGAGAACTTGTCTGTCCTTAAGAAGCGGCGAAGTCAATGCCATGAAAGCGTTAAGATTAGCTGAAGAGCCTGAATTTACGAGACTTACAAAACGCACCCCAAGATATTTTGCAAATTCTTTTTCGAACTGCTCTGTATACCTTCCGCTCGTAAGCCAGAATTCCAACGCGGAATCCACGAGATTTGTCATTTCTTCGCTGTCGTAAACACGAGATGCATAGTTAATGCGGTCACCCGGCTTAAACTCCTTGCGCGGTTCTTTGAAGTCGTGATAGTACTTTTCTACCAGTCCTAATATCTCTTCTCTTGCTTCTGATTCACTATTCCAGTTACTCATACTTTAACTTTCCCATTCGTTTTATTTATCAGTCGTCCCAGCTCTTCCACTGCGCTTTTCCGCTTTCCCAGAGCTTCTCGAGAATATCCTTCTCTCTTGCATTATCCATGCACTGCCAGAAACCTCTGTGTGTATAGGACATCAGCTGGCCTTCAGCAGCGAGAGCTTCCAGCGGCTCTTTCTCGAACACAGTGTTATCGCCTTCTATGTACTTGAAGATCTCAGGCTGGAGGACCATGTATCCTGCATTGATCCTGGAGCCGTCAGATAAGCTCTTCTCACGGAATGAACGTACCGAATTGTTCTCTGCAATGTCTAATATTCCTTTCTGCTGCTCGATGACAACAGATGTAAGCGTTGCAATCTTGCCGTGCTCCTTATGAAATTCAACAAGCTTATTGATATCAACATCACAGACACCGTCACCATAAGTCAGCATGAACGGCTCTTCTCCGATATACTTCTCGACCCTCTTTACACGGCCGCCGGTCATTGTGCTGTAGCCGGTATCACAGACTGTGACCTTCCAGGGTTCGATTGAAGTCTCGTGAACAATCATGTTATTGTTGCCTTCGGAATAATCAAAGGTAACGTCACTGCAGCGGAGAAAGTAGTCAGCAAACCACTGCTTTATCATGTGCTGTTTGTAACCGGCACAGATAACGAACTCATTAAAGCCAAAATGAGAGTACTCTTTCATAATGTGCCAGAGAATGGGCTTACCGCCTATCTCTATCATCGGCTTGGGGCGGAACTGACTTTCTTCAGTTATGCGTGTTCCGTAACCACCTGCAAGTATTACGACCTTCATAAGCTTTTTCTCCTATCTCTTGCAAAATACTTAAAGAAAAATACGTCATCATAATCGAGCGATACAAAGTTTGTCGGAGGCCAACCATTTGAATGCGGGTCCGGATTAGAATCCCGGTCCAACGTAACGATATAATCCGTTTCTTTGTCGTTAATGCCTCTTTCTCTGACCTGCTTGATTCCACGGGCGAATTCAACTCCCGGCGTTACCGCACCGATAGCAAGGCACAAAACGAGCGTTAAATAAACGATATTTGTTTTGGCAATGAATCTGTCAGTCTTGCTCAGACGTTTCAATTCGCTTTCTTTAACCGGGATTATCGCAGAATTTGTAAAGAGGTACTGATAGCAAAGAACGTACATCATGAATATTGCAGGAATAGAAGCTCTCATCGTAAGGTCAGAATTAACTCCGACATCTATAAACGGATATATGAGGAGCTGAAGGATCGTGACATAGAAGAGGCAGTTCTTTTTGTTTGCTTTAAAGATCAACAACGAAAAGATACCAAACTCAAACATAACAAAGATCGCATACACCAGATAAAAGCTGCTGTCCCAGGTAAGAAAAAAAGCAACAGCGCCTTCAGCGTCTTTTTCGCTCATAAGAGTATTTGATGTCAGGTAAGAACCAATGAAGGGGAAAATTAAAAGCGCAGCACAAATGTTAGATATAGAAAAGGTCTCGCAGGCAAACTGCTTTCCTTTTTTAGCCTTAAGCATTTCGATCAAACGCTTGAATCCTAACGTAACCGCGTAAACCAGATATCCGATAAAAGGAAACGGTCCGCAGAACAGGCACGCCATGCCTATAAAAACAAAATTGGATATTCTCTTCTCATGAAGAAGCAGCAATATGCAGATCCAGGGAATAAGAGCCTGGTTATATACCCAGCAAAGGCATGTCGTTAACGAAGAATACTGAAATCCTGACCACCACTCAAGGTGCATATCGGTATAGACAAAATCAGGTTCAATAACAAATACGCCGAGTATGTCCATTCCGGAAAAGAGTATAAAACCTGTAACGATAAGAAAAATCTGCTTTGTCTTTTCTGCCTTGAAATACATACCGAGCAACAAAATGACAATGGTAAGTCCGATAGTGTAATAGATCAGGAAAAAGATATTGCCTACAGTAAATGCAGCTTCAACACTGCCGCTGAAGAAATAAACGATCTTACCGGGTATTGCCGCAGGAAGCCACACTCCGATGTAATAACAAAGCGCTCCGTCGAACTTATCGTAATAGACCGGCCAGTCATGTACGATTACATCCCTGAATATGGCATTTCTCCATACGAGGTCACCACTCTGCGCCCAAAGTCTTCCTACTCCGCATAAGATCAGGTAAATACAGGAACACAGGATTACCGCAATAAGCGCTTTTTTGGAAATAGCCAGTTTTCTGTCATCAACACCGGAAATCGCCGGATCACTATTAACTTTTTTCGAAAACAAACGGTTCAGTCTGATTTTCTCATCTGAAGCAAGAAAACACACGATCAAAGCGATTACGGCAATACCAGCCCAATACCATTTAAGCCAGCCTAAGAAGAAACAGAACATTGGCAGGGCAATATAAACAAGAGCTGCTTTCCTGAGATTTGTGTATGAAAGTAATACTTCGCCGCTGTTTTCCTTTGATTTCATTCCGTAACGCCCAAGCCCACTATCTCCAAATGATTTTCTTAATTATAACATTTTTTTAATAAATAGGATCTTAAACGGTTCGTGCCAGCAGTATTTCACTTATCTTTTGGCATAGAACTTTAAGAATTTGCCGCTTTAACCCGGTACCACATCAATAATGCAGTACTCGCAGATGGTTCCGCTCTTAAACTCGATTGCCCAGTTGGCCATGCCTGAAGTTACGATAAAGACAGTATTTTCGCGCTTTTCATACCCGTATGTCGCATCGTTTATATCAAAATATTCAGCAATCTGGGCGATCGGGAACATGTGACCGCCGTGAGTATGCCCTGCAAGGACCAGATCACATTTTGCCATAGTTTCCGCCTGATAATCATTTGGCTGGTGATCCAGGACGATCGTGTAATAAGACGGATCAGCAGATGCCGTGAGCACCGCTACCGGGCAGCGTTCCATGCTCTTATCTTTACGGCCGATGATATAGAAATTGTCTCCCGCAAGAAGAGCCTGGTCCTGCAGAACTGTTACACCGCTTTTCGTAAGTTCTGAAACCAGATCATCGTATGTAAAGTCCCTGAACAGGCCGTAATATCCCGCATCGTGGTTACCGGGGACATAAAAGATTCCGTACGTTGTTTTTACCTGGCTTAAAGCTTCACAGCAGCGGAGCATATCCTTTTTCCTGGTTTCATCATCGACAAAATCTCCGGCGATCACGAGCATATCCGGGTTCTGTTCTTCGATCTGCTTTAATATCTCGGCAAAGCCGTCGCCGTTAAAATTCGACCCTATATGAGTGTCTGCGATAAGGGCGATCCTGACAGGAGGAACATCCTTGTCGGTTGTTATCTGATACTTAGTCTCGTAAACGTTGTGAGCAAGATAGTAAGAGATGCACATATAAACGAGAGCAAGCGTAAATGCTATAGCGCCCGTAACCCAATAAAGCGTACTTCCCTTCTTTTTGGCAGGCCCGTTTTTCCTCTTAGGTATGAGCTTTATCACTACAAAAGCTATGCCATAGAGGATAGCCCAGAACAGGAACCAATGGATAAACGGAACGATCCAGAAAAAGGGGCGGATCACACAGAGCAGAACCGGGATAAGAACCGGTATTGTGGCTTTAAAGAATACTGCCCTCTGCTCCTTCTTTTCGAGAGATTTAAAGTCCTTACCCTTCAGCAGAAGATCTCTTATGTGGGTGTAAAGGAGCCTCATGCCCAGGACCAGAACGCAGAAAATGCCTGCAAAAAGAAACGGTATCAGATACATACTTCACCGTCCTGAAGCAAATATGCAGCTCTATTCTTCATCTGAGGGACCTTCTCTCAAAAAACTCAAAACCAATTATACACCGAGTATTTATTCTTCCAAAACGGCAATAAAAAACGGCCGGTTTTACCCGGCCGTCCTAAGTTTCAGCTAATCCTATGCATGTTATTTTTCAAATAAAATAAACCTGCCGCGTTCAAGACTCTCAAAGGAAACTCCGCCTTTTTGCTGATAGTAAGGGCTGTACACTTTCTCAAAATGAATTCCCTGCAGATCCTTATCTATATATTTGAAACCGTATTCACTGATCTCATCTATCAGCTTTTTATATGTATACTTACACTTCTTTTTGTTCTTATCCCTGAAATTCGACAGGTGGAACGGCAGCACCGCGAGGATGCCGCCTTCCTTCAGTGTTCTTTTCGCTTCTTCTACCATCACGAAACGGTGAAGCCCGTCGTAAGGCTTACCCTCGCCATGAAACATATCTGCATAAAGCACCAGATCGAAAGAATTGTCGTCAAAATCATGGCGGCAATCTTCTCTGCCCATAACCGTGTTAATGCATTTTATGTTCTCATTCTTTGCCTTCTCATTGATGTAATCCAGGCACTGCTTATTGATATCCGCTGCGTAGATCTTACAGTTCTGATCAAATGCATATGCCGCTGCAAAAGAATAGGTTCCGGCACCGCACCCGTAATCAAGAATGACCGGATCAGGTACATTAATGATTGACGAAAAGAGCTCTGCGCCCTCGGTTTTCTGCCAGTTATCTACATCTTCGAAAATGCTCATATATAACTCCGATCAATCCTCTATACAGATATAGATGTCCATATACCAAACACCGTCTTTTTCATATTCATGTTCAAAACAGCCGATAACATCATCAGTACGTCTCATGCTGATATTGTTATCCTGCAGATAGTCCATGATGATCTTATATCCAGCAGGTATCCTCTCGAAAGGTTGGATCTGCGGATCTTTAACTGTTATCACGGCATATCTGGCCTCACTGTTCTGACAATACTCTACGCCGGAACAATTAGTCTGAAAGCCTTCCGGAAGAACGTAGGCTGCCATATATCCGTGAAGTCCGAATCTCATCTGCTGTTCCTGGGAAACACAAGGGAAATCCCACCCCAAGAGCTTTGCGTCAGGATCGGCTGCCAGAAGGCCGCTCTTCTTTCCCCATTCTTTCATATAGTTCAGCACATCAGCTTCCGGATTCGGTGACACCATCACATAACGGGCCATCCTGAAAGCAGGCACTTTTCGGATCGTTACCTCAGAATAGATCTCATCCTTTAAAGTAATATCTCCTCTGACAAGCGTATCCAGATTACACGAAAACAGCATACACATATCAACAAGCTTATTTAGCTCCGGCGTTACCTCATTTGATTCCCATCTGGATACAGTCTGTCTGCTGACATTCATCTTCTCTGCAAACTGTTCCTGATTCAGCCTGTTTATCTTACGCAAATATTGAATATTACTGCCTAAACTCATATTTGATCTCCTATCTCTTAGATTATTTCCGGCCGAATCGCTGAAAGGATACTATCCTGTTCAACAGCCCGATTATGACACACGTCAATTTACAAGTACACCACTTGTCATGTGCTTTTCGGTGAGATTATGACGCACAGGCTTTACATTGCTATTATAAAACTTGAGGCCACAAATCTAGACCTCCAGAATCTCTATCAGGTATTCAAATAAAAAACGACCGGACATATATCCGATCGTAAATCATAAATGTCTTATGCCGGTTTTTGCCATTTTATGTCTGGCTTTATTCCCTTTTTCACACAATCATCGAGATACAGGTCTATCAGATTCTGGTAAGGAATACCTGTCTCCTCAGCAAGTTTCTTAAAGTAATCTACAGTTGTTGATTTAAGATTAATAGTTACCTGACTCTTTAGCTTTTCTGCATATGGATTCTTTCTGGGATTGAGTTTTGAAATATCATAATTATCTCTCATAATTCTCCACCGCCTTGAACATAGTAATCAGCCTCAGATTTTGTTGCCTTTCGCGCTGAAATGATTCTAATCACTTCTCCCTTGCTTCTATAACAATGACTTACTGTCAGCACTCGAGTTCTTATACTCATTCCAATAATGAGAAACCTTTCTTCATCTTTAGAATGATCCGGATCGTCAAACAAGATAGCATTTTCATCGTAAAAAACAGAACTTGCTTCAGCAAACCCAATTCCGTGCTTTTTAATATTTACTTTGTTTTTGTTTTCATCCCATTCAAATAACATGATACGAGACTTTCCACATCATAATTATATTGTAATTATATTCCATTATCAAGGCGTAAACTTAACCGAGATTTTGTCTTTACAATCGATACAGCATAATTCAGTTATCTTCAGTATCAGTTGCTTGTTCGCTTACTTTGATATCGTCATCATCTAAAAACCGCTGTTCGAGAATTGGCCTGTCGT
>JAEEGJ010003835.1_pt1 | contig 54384 bp, 42 predicted proteins | sample 8958761 | NCBI WGS metagenome assembly JAEEGJ01 (sample SAMN16246546, study PRJNA631951) | gut metagenome | biome: gut microbiome; feature: rumen; material: RS-attached | host: Bos | place: Iran: Karaj | collected 2018-10
CCCGTGCGCTGCAAGGCCAAATATACCGGCACATAAGGGTTGCCCGCCCTTTGCCGGGGGGTAGGCTGCGTCAGATAAATGACAGAGGGGCACTTCCGGTGCTCACGGAACCCGGCTTACAGCCTCACCTTTTTTATCTCAGATCTGTCTTTTTTTAAATGCGAATTGCCTCTGGCAGAAGCCTTCGCTTGAAAGGTGCGTCGCTATTCCGTTCGTTCGCCTTTTCTTCGCTACAAAAATGCCTAAGCTCGAGGACTCGCTTCGGGGTAGGCCCCTGAAGCTCAGACATCTCTCGCTTTTAACGGCATTTTCGGTCGCTGCGAAATAGCAGGCTATAAAGCGAGCGCTTTATAGCCTTTGCACCGGCGCCCTCACTCAAACCGCTCCGCACCCTTTCAAGCTACGGACAATTCTGCCTTAGCTGGTGTGTTCCATCAGACTCGAGCAGTCTGCACATGTTAGACGGATAGGCGAGCGCGAGTCATTCATTCGTAGAAAATTGAAGCACAGGACATTAGAGTAGAACAACTCGCTCTCCCCTTATCTGGGGAAGGGCAAGCGCGACCATCGTAACGATAAGTAACTGCTTTACAGGTATATACAAAAAACATCCTCGCGCTCGCTAATTGAAACAAGCGCGAAGCCTTTGCCGGGCATGAGTGGTTCTACAGGTCCAAATGGTTGACCGGTAGTGCCGTAAACCCGGCCTAAGCGAGCCTATAGGTCCAGTTAATGGACCGGTAGGACCACCGCAGTGAAGATAGGACGGCAATTTCGGACAGATGGGAGTCTACCGTACTCTGAAAATATAGGTAATTGTGCCCTCCTGGCTTTCGGGGGCGGTGCGGGAGACGTTGAAGTGCGCTCCCAGGGCGGCCTTTTTGGCGCTGGCCCATATCTCGCTGTCGTTGAGCGTAGTACCCGGGGCGCCGGGGATGGCGGCGGTGACTTTGCCATCCTGATTTACATAAATCTTGACTACGACCTTGCCTCCCTCGCCGCGGGTGAAGGAGGGGACAGGGAGAGAGCCCACCGTGGTGCGGCCCTCGAGTTTGGCGGAGGGCTGACCCTCCGGATTGCCGGTGGTGGTATTTCCCTGCGGATGGCCGGCGGCGAGTTTTTCGGAGACCTTCTCGGCTACCTGCTGCGCAGTGGTATCCTTGTCGGAGTTATGGGCCGATGTGAACAGAGCCTTCTTGTTGATCTCCTTCTCGCGGGGCGGTTCGGGAACCTCCACGTCGCCCTTGTCGCCAACGGTGCTTTCCGGGCTGACATTGGGGCGTTTGGCCACCGTCTGTGCCTCCGACCTCTGTACCAGCTTGATGGGCTGCTTGGGCTGCGGCTCCTCCGTGCGGGGTTCGCGGCCGGCGGCTACCTCTATCTTCTGCGGCTCAATCTCGGGCTCCTCTTCCGGCTCCATATCCAGCAGGATTTCGGTGTCGTGAGGCTTTACGGTGGCAGTTATGTTGGTGTATGAGCAAAGTACGAAAGTGAACAAGGCAAAGCCTATCGCGCACATCGTCCCGATAAACCTTGCCTTTGATTCATATCCGTAGAGTGCCATAGTGCGCGAACCGTTTAGGAGCCTATTCTGGTGATGTAGCCATAATCACCTTGTAGTGATTGTGTTTGGCGATGTTCATTACCGCTACGACCTCCTTGATGGGGACGGTCTCGTCGGCATAGATGCTGAAGGTGGGGTCATCCTCGCCGTCCAGAACGTTCTGGAGTTCGCCCTCGATCTGGTCGAACTTGACGGGGGTGGCGTCACCGTTGATATGATAGGTGCAGCGGTTCTGCTGCGGGTAGTGCTTAATGGAGACGGTCGCCATCGGTTTTGCCGACACCTGGCCGGTGCTCTTTGGGAGCAACAGCTTGAGGGCGTTGGGGTTGATGAGCGTTGAGGTCACCAGAAAGAAGATGAGCAGCAGGAACACGATGTCGGTCATGGACGACATCGAGAAGCTGGGATCTACTTTGCAGTTTCTTCTAAGTGCCATTGCCGTAGGGTGTTATTCAACTTCGAGTTCGAAATCGCTTTTGGAAGCTGCAGCTGCGCCGCTCTCCAGGGCGTCCATAAACTCTATGGTACTGTTCTCCATCTTGTACACCACGTCGGAAATACGGCTGGTGAGGAAGTTATAGCAGAAGTATGCTATGATACCCACGATAAGACCGCCTACGGTGGTGATCATCGCGGTGTAGATACCGCCGGAGAGGAGTGTGATGTCGATGTTGTTGCCGGCCTGCGACATATTGAAGAAGGCCTGCACCATACCGATAACGGTACCCAGGAAACCGATCATCGGGGCGCCGCCGGCGATGGATGCCAGAATCGGGAGGCTCTTCTCCAGACGGGAGACCTCCAGGTTGCCGACGTTCTCAACCGCGGCCTGAATGTCGTGCAGCGGGCGGCCCATACGCTCGATACCCTTCTCAAGCATGCGTGCCACGGGGGTGTCGCTCTTCTTGCAGAGTGCCAGGGCGCTCTTTTTCTTGCCGTCCTGCAGATAGTCGGTGATGTCCTTGGTAAAGTTCTTGTCTACTTTTGCGGCGTGATTGATGGCGTAGAGCCTCTCTGCAAAAATGTAGATTGCGATTATTGAGAGGATAGCCAGCACAATCATCAGCCAGCCGCCTTTGCTGGCCATTCCCAGCAGCGAGAATGAAGAAGACTGCTCGGCAACGTCGGCCACGGTGGTAGCGACCTCGTCTGCGGCAGTTTGGAGTAGTACAGTCAGTAACATTGTTTTAGGTTATTAATTAATTTTCAATATTTCGTATGGATAGGTAATCCCGCAAAGGCTCAGCGGCTCTCCCGGAACCGACTGCCCTGCGGCACTGCGGTCTTTCTTTTCAAGCAGGCCTGCGATATCGTCTGCAAATATTTTGCCGCGCCCGACATCGAGCAGCGTTCCGACTATCGCCCGGACCATATTTCTCAGGAAACGGTCGGCGGTGATGTCGAAGCGGAAGTGGCTTTCGTCTTCCGCAGTCCATTCGGCGCGGGTGACGGTGCAGATGGAGGTCTTGTTGTCGGTGCCGACCTTCTCGAAACTGGAGAAGTCGTGGGTGCCAAGCAAAACGGCAGCGGCGCGGTTCATCGCCTCCATGTCGAACGGGAACCTCCAGTAGTAGGAATGCCACGCGAAGGGGTCCTTTTCCGTGTGCACTTTGTAGCAATAGCTGCGGCTGGTGGCGTCGAACCGGGCGTGCGCCTCGGGGGCCACTCTGGCTATGAAATGTGCCACTATGTCAGAGGGCAAAATGGCATTTATTTTGTACAATAGCTGTGCTGGTTCTTTGAGGTCATTATCGCAGTCAAAGTGGGCGATATAGCCGCTTGCGCTAACCCCTGCGTCGGTGCGTCCGGCACCGGTCAGTTCTATCTGAGTGCCAAGGGCTTTGGACATCGCGTCCTCCAGGATTTCCTGGATTGCGACGGCGTTGGACTGCCTCTGCCAACCGCTGTAGCGCTCACCGTTGTATGACACCGACACGAAGAACCGCATTGGGAAATAATTGCTATTTTTGTCAGATATCTAAATCGAACAAATTTACAAAACATTTTGATATGGACAGTGAAAACATTAAAGAACTGAACGAGCGAATCCAGAAGGAGAGCGCCTTTGTGGATCTGGTGCAGATGGAGATGGGCAAGGTCATCGTGGGGCAGAAGCCGCTGATAGAGAATCTGCTCATCGGCCTGCTGGCAAACGGCCATATTCTGCTGGAAGGTGTTCCGGGACTGGCCAAGACCCTTGCCATCAACACCCTGGCAAACACCATGGACGCCAAGTTCAGCCGTATCCAGTTTACCCCGGACCTGCTCCCCGCCGATGTCACCGGTACTCTGATCTACAGCCAGAAGAACGAGCAGTTCCAAATCAAGAAGGGCCCCATTTTCGCCAACTTTATCCTTGCAGATGAGATCAACCGTTCTCCCGCAAAGGTTCAGAGCGCGCTGCTGGAGGCGATGCAGGAGCGTCAGGTCACCATCGGCGACGAGAGCTTCAAGCTTCCCGAGCCGTTCCTGGTAATGGCCACCCAGAACCCGATAGAGCAGGAGGGTACCTACCCGCTGCCCGAGGCGCAGGTAGACCGTTTCATGCTCAAGGTAGTGGTCAAATATCCTAAGAAGGAAGAGGAGAAGCAGATTATCCGCCTGAACAACAGCGGTGAAGGTCTTCCCAAGCCCGATGTTGTAATCAAGCCGGAGGATATCGTGCGCGCCCGCAAGGTTGTCCGCGACGTCTATATGGACGAGAAGATAGAGAAATACATAGTCGACATCGTATTCGCCACCCGTAATCCGGAGGAATACGGCCTGTCCAAGTTCAAGAATATGATCGCATTCGGCGGCAGCCCGCGTGCCAGCATTTCGCTGTCGCTGGCCTCCAAGGCCTACGCCTTTATCCGTCGCCGCGGCTATGTGATTCCGGAAGATGTCCGCGCCGTCTGCTACGAGGTGCTCCGCCACCGTATCGGCCTCACCTACGAGGCTGAAGCAGACAATATCACCAGCGAGAACATCATCGCCGACATTCTAAATACAATCGAAGTACCGTAGTAGATAGGAGGCAGTACGATGGATAGTAATGAACTGCTCCGAAAAGTTCGCAAGATAGAGATTCGTACGAAGGCTTTATCGCACCAGATGTTTGCGGGAGAGTACCACAGCGCCTTCAAGGGGCGTGGTATGACCTTCAGCGAGGTGCGCGAGTATCAGTACGGCGACGACGTGCGCAACATGGACTGGAACGTGACGGCCCGTCTGCGCTCGCCGTATGTCAAGGTGTTCGAAGAGGAGCGCGAACTCACCGTGATGCTGCTGATTGATGTCAGCGGCTCGCGCGCGTTCGGCACCACTGTCCGCAGCAAGCAGGACCTGGCCACCGAAGTCGCCGCCGTTCTCTCTTTCTCCGCATCCATCAACAACGACAAGGTCGGCGCCATCCTCTTCAGCGACAAGGTGGAGAAGTTTATCCCGCCCAAGAAGGGGCGCAGCCACCTGCTGCATATAATCCGCGAGTTGGTTGAATTCACCCCGCAGGACCAGGGTACCGACGTGAGCGAAGCGCTGCGCTATCTGACCAACGCCCTCAAGAAACGCTGCACCGCCTTTGTCCTCTCCGATATGATGGACACCGACGCCGAGGGGCATCCCCGCTACGAGGAGGCCTTGAAAATCGCGGCCAACCGCCACGATATTTCGGTGATAAACATCTACGACAAGCGCGAGAAGGAGATACCCAACGTGGGGTTGGTGCGCGTGCGCGATGCAGAAACCGGCGCCTCCGCCTGGGTGGACACCTCTTCCCGCCGGATGCGCAAGGAGTATGAAAAGCGGTCGCGGCAGGCCGACGAGGACTGCAAGCAGCTGCTCAACAAATACCGCATAGACAACGTGAGCATCGCCACCGACGACGATTACGTGAAGAACCTTACCGGCTTCTTCAAAAACCGTGGACTCAAATGAGAAAATTGATTCTTACGATAGCTCTTTTGGCGGCGTTCACGGCCGGCCGTGCCCAGGACAACCCTGCCAGCAGGCTCAGCCGCGACACCATCCTTATAGGCGACCAGATAGAGTGGATAATCCCGCTGGAGATGGCTCCGGGCGAGAAGTACTTCCTGGAAGACATCGCCGATCCGCCGGCACCCGGTGTGGAGATCATCAAGCCGATGAAGATTGACACCGTAGCCGCGACGCGCAAGAGCGTCAAGGTCGAGGGCAAGGTCATCCTCACCAGCTTCGATTCCGGCAGCTATTATCTGCCGCCGCTGATTGCGATGATAGAGCGCGACGGCGGCAAGGTCGACACCCTTTATATGGAGGGGCCGACGCTGGAGGTTACCACCGTCCCCATAGACACCGCTACCTATGTGATCAAGGATATCAAAGGGCAGATCAAATACCCCATCAAGTTCAAGGAAGTGGTGCCTTGGATACTGCTGGCGCTGTTGCTGGCCGGACTCATCTGGGCCATCGTCCGCTGGATAAAGATGCGCCGTGCAAACCGCACCTTCCTGGGCAAGCCCATCGTGAAGGATCCGCCGCACATCGTGGCTCTGCGGGCGCTGGATAAGATCCGCAAGCAGAAGCTCTGGCAGAACGACAAGCAGAAACAGTTCTACACCGAGGTCACCGACACCCTGCGAGTCTACATTGCAGACCGCTATGATATAGTGGCGCTGGAGCGTCCTTCTCGTGAGATGCTCTCTGACCTCAAGAAACAGGATATAGAGCCGGGTCTCTACGACAAAATGGAAGAGCTCTTCACCCGGGCCGATCTGGTCAAATTCGCCAAGTATCTGGCCTCTGCAGAAGAGAATGAGGAGGTTATTCCCGACGCCGTTCGCTTTGTGAACGCCACCTATATGAAAGAGATAGACGACGAGAAGAAGGAGGATTAAAGAATGTTTTTTGAATATCCAAAACTGCTCTGGCTGCTCCTGCTGTTGATACCCCTGGCGGCCCTGTATATCTACAGGGAGCTGAAGGGTCGCGCCCCCGCGCTGCAGGTGAGCAACCTCAGGCAGTGGAGCTATAAACCCTCGTGGTTCAAGCGGGCGTTGCGACACGTGCCGTTCCTGCTGAGGATGGGAGCGCTGGCGCTTCTGATAGTGGCCATTGCCCGCCCCCGCGACTCCAAGAACTTCGAGAAGGTCGACACCGAGGGCATCGACATCGTGCTGGATATGGACGTTTCCACCTCCATGCTGGCGCGTGACTTCAAGCCCGACCGCATCGGCGCCGCCAAGGACATCGCCATAGAGTTTATCGCCAGCCGCCCCACCGACCGCATCGGCATCGTGGTCTTCGCCGGCGAAAGCTACACCCAATGCCCCGTTACCACCGACCGCATCACCCTTATCAATATGATGAAGGAGGTGCAGACGGGCCTGATTGAAGACGGCACCGCAATAGGCAACGGCTTGGCCACCGCAGTGGCGCGCCTAAAGGATTCCGACGCCAAGAGCCGGGTGGTGATACTGCTCACCGACGGTGTCAACAACCGCGGCGAAATCGCCCCCGAGACGGCGGCTGAGATTGCCAAGACCTACGGCATCCGCGTCTACACGATAGGCGTCGGCGCCAAGGGTGAGGCCCCCTATCCCGTGCAGACTCCATGGGGCATCCAGGTGCAGAACATGAAGGTGGAGATAGACGAGGAGCTGCTGCAGAAGATAGCCGAGACCACCGGCGGCAAGTATTTTAGGGCGACCGACAATACCAAGCTGATGGAGATTTACGGCGAAATCAACAAAATGGAGAAGAACCGCACCACGGTGGACAGTTTCCCCGTATATTCTGAGCGATATATGACCTTCGCCATCTGGGCCCTGGTGCTGTTGCTGCTGGAGCTGCTGTTCAAGTTTGTCATTTTAAAGAAGCTGCCGTAGTATGATACACATTGCACAACCTCAATACTTGCTGCTTCTGCTGCTGATACCCTTCTTTTTCCTGGGGTATTGGTGGTATCTGCGCGCACAGAAGCGCCGCGCCGCCCGTCTTGGCGACAAGGATTTGGTGGACAAACTGATGCCCGACGTTTCCCACTCCAAGGGGTGGCTCAAGGTGACATTCTTCTCGCTGGCATTCTTCTTCTTTGTTCTGGGCCTGGCGCGTCCGCAGCTGGGCGCCCGCCTGCAGGAGAGGGAGACCAGCGGAGTCGAGATAATGATTGCGCTGGACGTTTCCAATTCGATGCTGGCGCAGGACTATTCCCCCAACCGTCTGGAGCGGGCCAAGCTGGCCATTTCCAGACTGGTGGACAAGCTGGCCGGAGACCGCATCGGCCTGGTGATTTTTGCGGGAGAAAGCTTTGTGCAGCTCCCCATCACCACCGACTATGTATCGGCCAAAGCCTTTCTGAACAGCATCCAGACCGGTTCGATTCCCATCCAGGGCACCGCCACCGCAGATGCGCTGATGACCGCCGCCCGCAGTTTCAGCACCCAGAGCGAGAAGAGCCGCGCCATAATCCTCATCTCCGACGGTGAGGACCACGAAGGCGACGTGCTTGAAACGGCCGAAGCCATTGCCCAGGAGGGCATCAAGATCTACTGCATCGGCGTCGGCAGCCCCAAGGGCGAGCCCATCCCGATGGGGGGCGATATGCTCCGCGACAAGGACGGCAACATTGTAGTAACCAAACTGAACGAGACTTCACTCCGCGAGATAGCCTCGGCAGGCGGCGGCGAGTACGTGCGGGCAGCGGCGGGCGAGTTCGGCCTGAATCCGATTATCGACAATATCCGCAGCATAGAGGCCTCCAAGTTCAAATCGGTGGTGTTCGAGGACTTTGACGAGCAGTATATGTATTTCTTCGGAATTGCCCTGTTCTTCTTTATCCTGGAAATGCTTATCGGCACCAGGCGCAGCCGGGTTAAATTGTTCAAATAGAGATGAAAAAGATATTACTGGTCATATTGATTACCCTTCTTGCAGGCTCCCAGGCATTCGCCCAGGTGGACCGTCGAGAGGTCCGCGCCGGCAACCGCGCCTTCAAGAAAGAGCAGTGGCAGAAGGCGGAGATAGACTATAAGAAGGCGCTGCTGAAGGATTCGACTTCGGTAGCGGCGCAGTACAACCTGGCAAACGCCCTCTACCGGGAAGAGAATTATACCGAGGCAGAGAAGTACGCCAAGTCGGCGCTGGACAGCCTCTCCCGCAGTCAGAAGGCCCCCGACGCATACTTCAACCAGGGCGACATATTTCTGCAGCAGAGGCGCTGGAGCGAGGCGATAGAGGCTTTCAAGAGTTCGCTGAGGCTCAGACCGGACGACATGGATGCAAAAAGCAACCTCGCTTATGCCCAGAAGATGCTGGAAAAGCAGCAGCAGGATCAACAGCAGAACCAGGATCAGAACGACGACCAGAACCAGAACAACAATCAGAACAAAGATCAGAATCAGGACCAGAACAAGGATAACCAGGATCAAAACCAGGATCAGAATAAAGACCAGAACGACGACAAGCAGGACAACCAGGACCAGAACCAGGATCAGCAGCAGAATCAGGATCAAAACCAGGACCAGCAGCCTCCAAAGCAGGACAATCAAAACCAGAAGATAAGTCCCGAGGCGGCGGAGCAGATGCTGCAGGCGATCCAGGCCCAGGAAGACCAGACGCAGGAGAAGGTGAAGAAGGAGAAGGCCGCTGCCCTAAAGTCGCGCCAGAAAGAGAAAAATTGGTAAGATGAAACGATATATCTCATTGTTGATGCTGTTTGTCTGCGGCATGCTGCAGGCCCAGACACTCTCCATAAGCGCTCCCAACGTGGTGGCCACAGGAGAACCTTTCCGCGTGGTGTTCACCGCCGACGGCAAGATCTCCGACTTTGAGTGGGCCCCATCCGCCGGCCTAACCCTGATGTGGGGTCCTCAGAGGGGAACCAACAGCAATACCACCATCATCAACGGCAAGGTTGAGTCCAGCCGTACCGAGACCTATACTTACCTGCTTAGCGCAGATGCCAAAGGCACTTACACAATTCCGGCGGCGACCTGCAAGGTGGGCGGCACACAGTGCACCAGCCGTTCCGTAACCGTTGAGGTTGTGGACGATGGCGGCAGCGCACAGCAGCAGAGCGGTCAGGGCAATCAGGGTAGCCAGAATCAGCAGAGCGGTCAAAGTAGTTCTGGCTCTGCATCACAGGGCAATCAGAGCAGCGATCCCGCCATCACAGGCACCGTCTCCAACGAGGATATCTTCATGCGCCTGAACTTGAGCAAGACCACCGCGGTCAAGGGCGAGCCCATCACGGCGGTGCTCAAACTCTACACCCGTCAGGACATCGTGGGCTTTGAGGACTTCAAACTGCCCACCTTCAACGGCTTCTGGAGCAAGGAGACCTACGCTCCTTCCAACCTGGAGTTCAATACGGAGAACATCAACGGCAAGATATACAAGACCACCGTCATCCGCCGCTACATGCTCATTCCACAGCAGGAGGGCACCATCAATATCGAGCCCGCCGAGGCGGTTTGTCAGTTGCGGGTGCGTGCCGGCGGCCGCGGCAGGACCATCTTCGACGATTTCTTTGACAATTACACCAACATCCGCAAACGGGTGTCCACCGGCAGTATCAATGTCCGCGTGACGCCGCTTCCGGGCGGTGCACCATCGTCTTTCGGCGGCGGAGTGGGACAGTTCAACATCACCGCCCGCTTCTCCAACGATTCCATATCGGCCAACGAGGCGGCCTCTCTGATTGTGACCGTCAGCGGCAAGGGCAATGTCACGATGCTATCGGCTCCCAAGATCGAATTCCCCAACGATTTTGACGTATACGACGTCAAGACCACCGACCGCTCGGAGGCCAATGGCACCGGCGGCAGCCGAGTGTTTGAATATCCCTTCATTGCCCGCAGCTACGGCGATTATACCGTCGGCCCTATCAAATACAGCTATTACGATTTGTCAAAGGGCGCGTATGTCACCACCGAGGCGCCTGCAGTCGCCATCAAGGTCTCTTCCGACGGAATGGATGCGGCTGCCCAGCAGGGCGGCGTGGTTGGCGGCGGAGTGCGCCAGGGCGTCAAGGATATAGGCACCGACATCCGCTATATCGCCACCGGCAATCCGGGCTTGAAGAAGTCGGGCAGCTTCTTTATCACTTCTTGGCCGTTCTACGCGATTCTGGCGGCCATCATCGCCCTCTTCTTCATACTGTGCGCCATTCTGGACAAGGTGCGCGAACGCCGTGCCGACGTGGCTGGAACCCGCAACCGCAAGGCCAACCGGATGGCCACCGAGCGCTTGCGCCGCAGCAAGGACTACCTGAAGCAGGGCCTGGTTGGCGCTTATTACGAGGAGTTGCACAAAGCCGTTATGGGCTACATCAGCGACAAACTCACGATGCCCGTTTCTGACCTGAGCAAAGACAATATCTGCGAGGCACTCGCATCCCGCGGCGTGCAGCAGCCTGTAATTGACCGTCTTATGAATATCATATCGACTTGCGAAGCGGCGCGCTATGCGCCCGACTACACTCCGGAGCAGATGGAAGACCAGTACAAAGAGGCTCTGGAGACAATTACCGCCATTGAATCGGGTGTTAAACGCGGCGCCAAGGGTGCCAGGAAGGCGGTGGCTGTGATAGCGGCATTGCTGATAGGCTTCAGCGCATTCGCTGCCGGCGAACCGCTCTGGGACGATGCTGCAGCCGACTATAGCTCAGGGCAGTGGCAGGAAGCTCTGGACAAGTATCTGCAAATCGAGCAGATGGGCCAGACATCGGACCGCCTGTGCTACAATATCGCAAATGCCTATTACAAGACCGGTCAGCTGGGTGAGTCGATTCTCTATTACGAAAAGGCGCTCAAGCTGAATCCCGCCAACGCAGATGCCAAATTCAACCTGTCCATCGCCCGCGAGTCGGTTCTGGACCGCATCGAGGTCGTGCCTGTATTCATCCTGATAAAATGGGTTCGCGACGTCAAATACCTTCTCTCCAGCAACGCCTGGGCTTGGGTAACGCTGGCGCTGATGCTGCTGGTGGCGGCTCTGCTGCTCGGATTCAGATACTTCCGCAGCCGCGGCGGCCGCACGCTGGCGTTCGTTCTGGCCTGCATCCTGTTTGTGGCAGCTATCGCTTCGTTCCTGTTCTCCGTCAGTGAACGTGCCGACGTAATGGGCCGCGACGCCGCCGTTGTCATGATTCCGGTATCATCTGTCAAGAGTTCGCCGGGAGAAGAGGGTAAATCGCTCTTCATCCTTCACGAAGGGACTAAGATCAAGCTTCTCGACTCTCTTGGCGAGTGGTACAAGGTAGAGATCTCCGACGGTCGTCAGGGCTGGATGCGCTCCGGCGACGTAGCGGTTATATAAGGCTGTCCATCATCATCAAGGTGCGGATGCTGTAGTATACGCAGTTGGCCCAGATGTCATCCTGTTCGAACTGCGTTTCGCTGTTGGGAACGGTGGGCATCATGCCGGTCTCTGGATGCTGTATCTTGATCAGTGAATCCACAAGCGCCCTGGCCTTTGCCAGGCACAGTTTATCGCCGGTCTTCTTGTAGATGTGCATGAAGTTGATGGCCACCTTGGCGATGCTGGCATCCACCGGGTTTTTCCAGTGATACTGTTCGAATACGAAGGGTGTTGTGAATACGCTGTCCACGGCGCTGAGGGCGTCGGCCTCGTACTCTATCGCGGAGTGCCAGCGGGTGAACTGGTCCTCTGCCCAGCGGGCAATTTCCTTGCAGGCAGCAAGGTCGCGTTCGGTCTGCTCCGGCTTGGTCATAAGGTATTCCAGGCAGTCGCCGGCGGTGCAGTGCGTCAGGTTCTGGTAGGGAACCTTGTCCTCAATCGGTACGTCCTCGAACTGGCCGTCAAAGTGGAAGCCGGAGATAGTATTGTCCCACATCCATTTTTCACCCTTTGCAACCATATCCTCGAATCCGTCTATGCCGTATTTCACCTTGAGGCGGTTTGCCAGCATCAGGATGTCGGCGGGCAGGCAGCGGGCATCGTTAATTGGCTCGCCGGTTTCCCAGTTGACCTTTACGGGCCATGAACCGTCCTCCGCCTGAAGCTTCTGATATGTCCTGGCGATGCCCAGGGCGTGGTCAAAGTATTTCTGCTCTTTTGTCAAATCATAGAGGTCGAGCAGGGCGTTTGCGGCGTATGTCGGCTCCAGGAACATCGTCTTGCCTACATTAAACCGGAGCACGCTGGTGTTGAATTCGTTGTTCTCTCCGTAGTAATATGTAGGCGGGAAGAATGCAAGCGGGGCGCCTTCCTTCTGTGCACAGCTGATAAGGCCGTCACAGGCGTTGATGGCCCTACGGAGGGCTTCATCGTGATATTCGGGCACTTCGCGCGCCAGGAAACACTCGGTCTGGGCAATTCCGCTCCAGATCTTGCAGGCGTAGCAGTTGTAGAAGTAGATGGTGTCGGGTTTGCTGCCGTTGGCCCAGCTGCGCCCCAACGGACTGTCATGCAGCGCCTTGGCGGCCCTTATCGCCGATTCCCTGTAGCCGATGGGGGCGGGTTCGTAGGGGCCGTGGAAGGGGTTGTCCTTCTCAAAAGAGACGGTCTGGAGCTCGCCAAGAGGTTCTCCCTGGGCGTCATTGGCCTGTACCGTCAGCGTCACGGGGCCCACCGGAATCTCCGTCCAAATGTCGCTGATGGCGGCGCGGGGGCTTTCGTTGTTGAAAGAATAAGACTGTTCGCCAGCCACGGCGGTGTAGGTATAGCCCGCTGCGTTTTCCACGTCGTCAAAATCAAAGACAGGGGCGTAGATATACTTGGTGGCAAATTTGTTCCAGAAAGGAGTTTCTCCGCGTACACCGGGGTGAATTGGCTGCAGGTACTCTTCCAGAGCCTGCGCGTTCAGTTCATCATAGTTCAGTTCGGGGGCGGATTGCTTTCCGGTGCAACCGGCCAGAAGCAGGCAAAGTGCTGCTGCGAATATCGGAAGGGACTTTTTCATAGCAATGCGGGTTTACTGTACAAATATACAATAAACCCGCACCGTATGCAAGCCGTTAAGGCCTCTTACTCTCTGCTGAAGATAAAGACGCAGCTGATGGCCGCCACCATACCGCAAATCTGCCAGATAGACGGCATTGCGTCCAGTCCGGCTATTGCCAGTAGCACGATGGAGAGCAGGCAGCAAATGACCGGCGAGCAGGCGTCGGCCAGCGGCGCAATGACCATCGCCTTGCCGTAGCGGTTGGCGTATACCAGCGTGAAGGCGCCGATGGCGTTCAGGATCTGCACGAAGAAGACCTTGGTGGGAACGGACCAGCCGTATGCAGCCAGTTCAGAAGGGGACTTGAGCAGGAACGCCACGGGAATGAGCACTACCGCCGCGATGGCCATATAAACGAACACGCTCTCGGCGTCGGGGGTGTGGTTGTTGGCCAGTTTCATTACGAAGGCCTGAATGCCCCAGCAGATGAACACCACGGCCGCCAGAAGTATCCAAATCCAGCTTGTTACCGTGCCTTCCTTGTCAGAGGGTATGGCAAAGCAGATAATGGCTATAAAGGCCAGTATAATGCCCAGAATGCCAAGTTTGGAGACCTTCTCCTTGAGGATTGTGGCCGAAAGCAGCACGGTGACGATTGGAGCCACCGAAATCATGGGCATCACCAGGTAGGAGGGGGCGTATTTGAGCGCCAGGAACAGCACCAGCTGTCCGCCGGCTCCCAGCAGGCCCACGCCCATGCTCAGGGCGACGGTCTTGGGGCGCACGTCCAGTTTCCACTTAATGTTGAACAGCGCGAAAATGGCGCAGGGAATCATGGAGATGGCCCAGATTACATACACCATCTCTGAAGGGAAGTTCTTGGGAATTCCCAGATATGTGTCGCCCAGGGTGGGGTCGGAGAAAGTCATCCAGACGCCCCATGTTAGCATGGTTATTATGGCATACAGCAGCCAGTTGTGTTTCTTCTGTGTCATGGTTCGGGGGTTATAGATTCCCGGTCAGGCCGGGAAAGACGTATTATCGAAGGGAATGACGTATTAATGTATGAAGGAGGCGATGAGGGAGCCCCACTCGGCGTTCTCTTTGATGCCGGTGAAAAGCTGTGCACCGGGTCCCCAGGCATACACGGGCACGGCGATGCCGTTGTGGCTGTCGTTGCCGAAGGCTACGCCGATTTCACCTTTTTCGAGGTCGCCGTCCTGGAGAGTGAGGGCGCCGGTGGCATGGTCGGCGGTGACAACCACCAGCGTATGGCCGTCGGCGGCCGCCCACTGGAGCACATCGCCCAGAGTGCGGTCAAAATCCAGCAGTTCTTCCATCGCCTTTTCTATGTCGTTGGCATGCAGCCAGTCATCTATGCTCGAGCCCTCGAGCATCACCACGAAGCCCTTGTCACCGGAAGCTTCGTTCAACAGGTCCAGGCATCGGGCTGTCATATTGCGGTAGAGGTCACCGCGTTCGGCCGCCACGGGCAGATTGTCATCTGCGAGCAGCGCCAGGACCGGTAGCTGTGCCGCCATAAGTTCCTCTTCCGTAGCTGCGTAGTTATACCCCTTGGCCTTCATCTCCTCCACGATATCGCGGCCGTCCTGGCGTTTGGAACCAAAATAGTCGCGGCCGCCGCCGGCTATGAAATCGACGCCGCACTCGGTATAGTCGGCGATGATGGCGTCGTAGTGATACCGGTCATCGTCGTGGCAGCAGAAGTCGCACGGAGTGGCATCGGCCATGTGGCAGGTAACCACCACGCCAGTCTTCTTGCCCAGTTTCTGGGCCTTGTCCAGCATAGAATAGAGCGGTTCGTTGGCGGGATTGCAGCCCACGTGGCTGTTGGCTGTTTTTTCTCCCACGGCCAGGGCTGTGCCGCCAGCAGCGGAGTCGGTAATCAGATCGCTAGTGCTGTAGGTGCGTGAGAGGCCGGTATAAGGCATATTGTCCAGATTCAACTTGCCGTGGTTCAGAACCCAGGCGCAGCTGACCTGCTCCAGACCCATACCGTCTCCTATCAAAAAGATGACGTTTCGCACCTCCGCATCAGGGGCGGGGGAGGTTACACTTACGATGTCGTAGGTTTTTTCTGTAGTGTAATACTGCAGCTGTGGACCCTGCTCTTCTGTCTGTTTTGGCTTGCAGGCAACCACAATGGTCATGACTGCAAATAAAATGAATAAAGCTTTTCTCATACCTACAAAGATAATCATTATTGAATAAAAAACGTTTTATTATTATCAAAACGAAAGGAATCGAAACACATAAATGAAACAGATAATCATTATATTTGCCAAAGATTGATTATTATTCATCACTAATTAATACCGATATGAAACTCCGATTATTCCTTTTAGCCTTTCTGGTCCCGGTTTTGATCAGTTGCGGTGAGAAACCGATACCCGCGCCGGAACCTGCCGAGGCCACTATTACCGTTATCAGCGGTGACATCACGCTGGAAGTAGGCAAGACCGCGCAGATCAATGCCGTAACCAACTCGACAGCCACAATTGCATTTTCTACTGCAGATGCAGCAGTTGCAACAGTATCCGCTACAGGCGAAGTGACAGGCGTGAAGGCCGGCAATACGACCATCACACTTAAGGTTGATGCCGTTGAGAATATGTTCACTGCGGCAGAGACAACAGTCAAAGTGACTGTGACGGCATCAGATACACCGTCAGAAGATCCTTATGCAGATGCGGCACCGGAGCTTAAGGACGGCGATGTTGTATTGTCTACCGACGCCAACGTAGAGAAATTCCTCACCGACGTTCATTACAACACCCATGACTACTCATCCACAGAGTTGCTTACCTGGGCAAAGGCAAACGATGTTTCGGTTTGTCCCGGCAACTCTGACAGAGCCCAGTCATACTCAATCAGATGGACTCCGGAACCTAACGGCGGCGATGTTACCGTTACCGTTTCCGAACCGACCCGCGACTGGGTTTACACTGCAAATGCAGAAGTCGGCTATGTTGATATCACCAACCTTCTGCCCAATACCCACTACACATACAAGGCTGTGTCCGGTAGCAAAGTGCTTGCTCAGGGCGCTTTTGATGTCACAGGTAAAGTACACCAGCTGCACATCAAGACTATGGTTCGCAACGTACGCGACCTTGGCGGTTGGAAAACAACAGATGGCAAAACCGTGAAATATCGTTATGTATATCGCGGTGGACGTCTGGAATCAAGCAAGGTTTCCAAGAAAGGAAAGACTGCCCTCAAGACAGAAGGCATAAAGGCCCAGCTGGACCTTCGCGGCCATACCAGCAGCGGTAGCCAGGAATATATGAACAGGGAAGAAAGCATCCTTTATTCCATCTGGGGCGATGAATTCGCATTCTGCTCTCCGTCCATCGAAGAGGGTTACGCCCAGATGCTCAGGGACGACAAGGAGAAAACCCGCCAGTGCATGCAGTTTATTATGGACTGCGTGGATCAGGATAAGCCCGTTTACTTCCACTGCTCCCTTGGCCGTGACCGAACCGGCACCATTGCGATGCTGACTCTGGGTATCCTTGGAGTTCCGGAAGGCGATATCTCCCAGGAATATGAACTTACCCAGTTCGCTCCTCACGGCTATGCTACATCTGAGGGCGAGCATACTAAGATGACCCGTCTGGCAGATTACGATGGTGCAGCCAATGTTATCTGGGGCTATGCAGGCGGCGGCTCTTTCCAGGATGGCGTCAATGCATACCTCCTTGAGATCGGCATCTCCCAGGCTGACATCGACAAGTTCAAGGCAAAAATGATCCAGTAGAGATCATTCTCAATACAGATATAATAAACCCCGGAAGCCGAACAGCATCCGGGGTTTATTATGTAACATCAGCAACGGTTATCTATCGTTGGGAGTAATGTTGCTGATGCTGGTTTCTGAGGTGGGAATCTGGTACTGGATTTTGGGACTGGTGTAAGGGATAATCTCGCACACCGTACGGCTGGGGAAGCGACGGTCAATGTCCCGCTCGTTGCGAAGGAGGTCTGTAATACGGAATCCTTCGTAGAAAAGCTCCAGACGACGCTCGTCAAGCACGGCGTCCAGAACGTCGGGATAACCGCGGCGGGCCAGATTGCCGGTAGTCATAAGTGCATCGCCCTCTAGCCCGGCACGGGTTCGGATAACATTGATGTCGGCCAGCGCCTTTTCAGTATTGTGCAGATGAGCGTAGGCCTCGGCACGGTTCAATACCACTTCGCCATAGCGGAGCATGATGATGGAGGCGGTCAGGGGAAATGCACAACCTTCCTGATGGCTGAACTTGTTGCAGAACCAGGTAGGATAGCCGCCAGGGCGGATGCTATAGCCGTTCTGTTCCCAAATAATGCCGCCGCTCTTGAGAATTTGCGGGGTGGGCATCACTTTGCGCACATAGCAGCGGGTATGGGCGGCATCATCAAGGATGTAACCCGGGAATTCTTCGCAAATCTTTGTGGAAGTGTTGTCCGGGATGGCCGTATATGCCGTGTTGTCCTTGGTGAACGAGTATGTACCATCGCCGTTGTCGGTGACGCTGGAGGAGAGGGTCTTTGTCTCCTTATCCACATTGCGATATGTAATGACCTGGGTTAGACAGTGGTTGACATCGTCCATTTCACCCCATGTCACCATCAGTCCGGGCTGTGAAAGATGCAAGCGTACCAGGTCTGTGTAACGTTTGTCCTGGGGGAAGCGCTCCATCAGGTCCAGAAGGGGGTCTGCTACGTAAAGTTCTCCCCACCCGGTAAGCTGGGTGCCGTCGGGCGAGTCAAACATACTGGCGACGTTGCCTTTGGGATTTCGGTTCGCCATATCGCTGTCGGTGACGTTCACGCACCAAAGTACCTCCTTCGATGTCTGGGATTTTGCATAAAGATCGGATACTTCTTCCTCAAGATGACTTGCGGGGTCGTTTCCGAGAATCTCGCTGCAGGCATCAATGCACTTCTGCCATTCGCCCTTGTACAGGTATAGCCTGCCCAGCAGGGCCTGTGCGGCCTCTTTGCAGACATACCCGTTGTTACCTCTTCTGTTCTCAGGACTCATCAGGCGGATGGCTTCAAGCAGGTCGGCCTCTATGTCGTCGTAGCACTGGCCTATGGTAGAACGTTCGGTTTTTTCATAGCCCTCCTTGCCGATGCGCATTATCACGCCAGGATTGTCTGCACCAAAGCTGTAAGGCTTGGCAAACAGGTTGCAGAGGGTAAAATGGAAGAAAGCACGCAGGAAATAGTTCTCTCCCTTGACCTGCTTGTTGAAGTCACTGTATTCATCCAGTCCCATGATGTTTGCATTGGCGGCATAAATCAGCCTGTAGCAGATGTACCACATATAGTCGGAGTTCTCGGTCTCGGCACCGTCCATATAGGTGGCAGATGTCCAGAAGGCATCCGTACTGGTATTGGAATAGCAGATGTTGTCGCCTTTGAGTTCATTCAGCAAAACATACTGTCTGATAAAGGTGTTGGCTTCGCTGGTATGGTACTCGGTGTAGTCCTTCATCAGGGCATAGATACCGTCAGTGGTGTAAACTGCGGCGCCCGGACTGCTGGCAAGCGCGGCGCTGGTCAGCGAGTCGGATGCAACGTAGTCCAGATTAATACAACCTGCAAGAAGCAGGGAAACAGTTATAATTGAAAGTATCTTTTTCATGGCTTCTTCGTTTTAGAATTTGAGGTCGATGCCAAAGACAAAGGATCTGGGCACTGGATAGTTGTCGTTGAACATGCCCGCCAGCGACCAGGAAGTGCCCTCCAGACGTACCTCGGGGTCAGCCCCGGAGAACTTGGTAAAAGTTAGAACGTTGTCTGCGGTGAAATAAATACGGCCGCCCTGTATGAAATTCTTGAACAGGGGCTTATTGATGTTGTACGCTACCGTGACGTTCTTCAGGCGGAGGAAACTGCCGTCCTCCAGATAACGGGAGGAGACGGCGTTACTCTTCTTGTTGCCGTTCTGAGTGGGTCTGGGGTGGGTTGCGATAGCGTGTGTGCTTTCGTCGGCCGGATCCCAGCGGACCCATCCGAGGCCGTTGTTGATGCTCATCATATTGTAGTCGATGTAGGAACCGTCTGAGTCTATGGTGTTACGGGCGGCGTTGTAAATCTTGTTGCCGTACACGCAAAACAGGTTTGCGTTGAGGCTCCAGTTCTTCCATGCCAGGAAGGTTGTCATACCTCCGGTAAACTTTGGCGTGGCAGAACCGACCATACGGAAGTCGGCCAGGGCGTATGCATTGGTGGTTTCATAAGAACCATCCTCAGTATATGCGGGCCAAAGTGTTACTTCTGTAGACATCTCTTTGGTGGGGTTCCCCCTTTCGTCCAATACGTAGTAGAGCGGCTTGCCCGATTCGTCTTTCTGCTTGTTGTACACTTTCCACATAGGCTCTCCGTTCTCCGGGTTCACACCGGCCCATTCGGGCATATACCATGTATATATGTCGTGTCCCTCGCAGATAATCTGTTCTACCGTCGGGGTGCCATCACCGCGGCGGAATGCACCGTTCGGCAGGTATTTAACCCTGTTGCGGTTCAGACCAAAGTTCAGGCCGAGGTTCCAGCGAAGGTCCTTGTTCTTGATGATATCGGCATCAAACGCAATCTCGATACCCTTGTTATTGATGGTGCCGATATTTGCCGTGAACTTTGTAAAGCCGGTTGAGGGCGCCTGCGGCACGTCCAGCAAAAGGTTGGTATTGTTGGTATTGTACACGTCCAGCGACAGATTGATACGGTCTATCAGGCGCATATCCAGGCCGATGCTTGCCATGTGGGCTGACTCCCAGCCCAGAAAGTCATTGGGCATTCTCTCTGCTACGGCCACCACCTTGTCATTGTAGGTATTGCTGGTGGCAAAGGAGTCCTGGTAGAGGAACGGCTCAATGTCGGAGTTGCCGGTGACACCGTAGCCAGCACGCAGTTTGAGAAGGTCAAAGGCTCTCAGATTTTCCATGAATGGCTCCTTGCTGATGATCCATGCGGCGGAAACACCAGGGAAGAAACCTCCGCGTGCCTTGGGGGCAAACTTATATGTGCGGTCGTAACGGATGGATGCGGTGGCAATGTATTTCTCCATGTACGAATACTGTGCCTGTGCCAGAACAGCCCAGGCTGCGGAGTGGTAATCGTTGCCCCATACGCTCATGCCCGTTCCGCTCACGCTGCTGAGGGCTTGCATTCCGGTAGGCATGTCAACGCCGCCGGCACCCATGCCTTCAGTATATCCCCATCCAACCTCATAGCCGACGATGCTGCTGAGGGCGTGAGCGTCAAAATTCTTGTGGAACTTGAGCAGTTCTGTGAGACCTACGCTCCATCCGCGGCCTGAATCCTGAGATATCTTACCTTTGTTCTTGACCTCTGTGTTGGTACGGCTGTCCAGATATGTCCTGCTGTTCCAGTTGGATGAACCCAGTCGGTTGTTGCTGGTGAAAGTGAGCCAATCGGTGATGTTCCATACCAGTTGGACATCGGCCACGATGTCTTCTCCCCAGCTCTGGCTGCTGTTGTAAAGTACGGAGTGGAATGGATTGTACTGCTCCTTTCCGTACCATGTTACGCCTTCTCCTTCATTCATACCTATGGCCAGCGGCTTGCCTTCGGCGTCGAACGGGTTGTCCCATGGCATTCCGTTGTAGGCAGTTGCGATATCCTTCCAGTCGGTATACGAAGTGCTGTGGCTGCGGTTGTAACCCAGACGCACATTCATGGTAACCTGCTCGCCGATAGGGGCGGAGAGGTTCAGACGGGCCGAATTGCGGTCGTATGCCGTGCCAATCATAGAACCTTCTTCGTCGTAATGGTCGATGCTTGCAAAGTAGCTCATTCGTCCCGCCATACCTGCCGCAGATACATAATAGTCCTGCACGATACCTTTCTTGAATATGTTGCCATACCAGTCGTAGTCCTGATCCAGCAGGCTTTCGGGGCGTTGGGAGGCAAAGTTCTTCTCGCTCATCATCATGCGCTGGGTTTCGTAGAGTTCTTTGCTGTCCATAGGGTGGTAACGGCCGGAGAGGGACTGCTTAATACCTGCACTGGCCTTGAAGTTGACATCGGTGCGGCCGCGGTCCTTTGCGCTCTTGGTGGTGATCACGATGACGCCGCCCGCTGCGGAAGCACCGTAGAGGGCTGTGGCAGATGCATCCTTGAGGATGGTGACTGTCTCTACGTCATTTGGATTGAAAGTACCGCCGGCGATGCCGTCCACTACATAGAGCGGGTCGGCGCTGGCCGAAATGGAACCTGTACCGCGGATACGGATCTGAGCGGATTCGCCCGGCATACCGCTGGCGTTCATTACCACGACGCCGGCAGCCTTGCCCTGGATCATATTGCCCAGGTCGGGAGTGGAATTGTCCAGGAGTTCTTCGCTGTGCAGCGATACGACGGAACTGGAGAGTTCGTTCTTTTTCTGGGTAGTGTAACCCATCACTACGACCTCGTCCAGAAAGTGGACATCTTCTTTCATGAAGACTTCGATCTTGTTGCGGCCGCCTACAGCCTCCACAACGTCGGAATAGCCGAGGAGGTTGAAGGTGAGGGTGGCATCACCCCCGGCCTTTACGGTGAAGTTTCCGTCCAGGTCGGTAACGGCACCGCCGCCGGTAGAGACAAGCACACCTACGCCAATCAGGGGTTCACCCGTGGCGGCGTCTTTTACAGAACCTGTTACGGTGTTCTGCGCAAGGGCGGTTGTCGCAATCAGACCCAGAAGGATGATTGTAAATAATTTTTTCATATTATATGGTTATTCAGTGATAATGAAATCGTCCAGACCTGACATCTCGTATTTGTATATGTAAGACGTGGAACCATAGTCGTCGCCTATCCATACGCAATTGTTCTTATGGTCTACGCAAATTGATTCCTCGTTTGACATTGTCTTCATGGTATATGAGCCAAACAATTGTTCGGCATCTCCGCTAAGGGCAAAGAACTTGTGGGCTTCGGAATCGGTAACCCACAACCAGTCGGTAATCGGATCATAACACAGACCTGCGATTTCTTTAAAGGCTGGGAACTTCTCCTTGAGACTCTTTCGCCAAATAACCTCTCCCGTCTCCAGATTGCAGAGATAGAGGTATGAACCTGACTGCGTTCCGATATATACGAGCCCGTCCTTATAATATGTGCATCCCTCTGCGCCTGAATTGCCAAAATTGGCGGCATCGGCGATTTTGAAAAGGGACGTTACACCGTTATACCCATTTACGGTGCCGTTGACAGCCTTGTTGCCAACATATTTGGCATAAAAAGACCAGGAGAATATCTCATCCAGATCATCTGCAGGAATGCCGCAAACCACATTGGGCTCACCGCTGATTATGATGTCACCGGTGTCGTAATTGAAAGACATGCCTTCTGAATCAACGGTATAAGCTTTTTCGGAACCGGCGTCATAAGTGTAGATGCCGGTTTTGCCAATAACTTCTCCCGTTACGGAGATTTTTGCAATTTCGCTACCGTCTCCTACGCACCAGAGGAACTCTCCGTTACTGTCTATGCACAGGCCGGACAACTCGTTGACTTTGACGGAATATGAAGTGTAGTTGGTTACTTCCGGCATATGGGGTTTGCCGCCGCTGTAAGGCTGCAGTAAGGATGTGATATCGCCCAGCTCAAGGAATTTGCCGGGTTTGAGGATGGCATCTTCTGTATATGTATACGTGGCTGTCCACTCATCGCCCTTGGCGAAATAGAGGGTGAAGCCCCCGTTGAAACTTATGCCGCCCGGGAACCAGAGTGTGGTGAGACTTCCGTCGGAGCCAAGTTGCTCTTCACGGAACGGCCATCCGTCATCCTTGGGTTTTGCGGGAGTCTTCTTATTGGTTGAATACTCGTTCTTGTAACTCTTGTAACGCAGGCCGGGGCGTTGGGTTCCCGCAATGATAAAGCGGTCATAATTTCCTGACACGGTAAAGGAAAGGAATGAAGAAATGTCTATGAACGAGAAATTGTTATCTACCAGATAAGCTTGCGTGAGCATAACGTTGCTCACTGCATAATTGATGACCTGCCCGGTGACCCCGTCCTCCTGTTTTGCGGCATCCGCCGGCCATACGGCATACAGGGGGTCAGGCTCTGTGAGATATTTGAAAAGATCGCCTCCGAGTTCTGCGCTGGCAGTCTTTCCATCGCTGGATATCTGGCTGGCGGTCAATGTAATTACCTGGGCTGCCGGGCCATATCCGCCCTGAACCAGAATCTTGTCACCAACTTCCCACTGCCCTTTGAGCGGGGAAACAGTAAAAGTGTACACTCCCGGCACCGGTTTTCCGTCATCCACCGGGATATCGGCAGTCACCGTCACGTTTATGGTAGTTTCTGCGGCGGAGAACAAATTGGCTACTGCATCTTGCTTAATGGTGGCAGTGGTGCTGCCGGCCTTGATACCCGTCACTTCACCCGTTTCGGAGACTGTAGCTACGGAGGCGTCGGCAATGGTGTAAGTGATGGTGGCGGAGGAGTTTGAGACTGCACTAATCTGTGCGGTCTTACCCTCTGCTACGGTAATGTCAGACGCAGAGATGGTTGCCGGAGTTACCTCTTGCGGAGTTTCTCCGCAAGACAGGGATACAAAGGCCACAATGGCCATTACGGAAAGGATAGATTTTTTCATCGTAAAAAATTAAAGGGCAAGTGTGTAGCCTTTTTCGACGGTACCGTCGGCGGCTACCACAAAGTATATCGGTGTGAGTTGCGGGTCAAAGACAGCCGCTGCATTATTGTCAGACAAGAACTCCCAACCGGAACCGGAGGGGAGGGAACCATGGCCAAAGCATACGGCCAGGCGGTGAACATCGGCCCACTCGGGGTCGGAGGCAAGTATATCAAGTACCTGCCGGCACGACGGGCAGCTCAAATCAAGCACAAGCACCAGGGTGCGCTCGGTAATGGAAGAGCGGCCGGGAACCACGGCCTTGTCTCCGAGCCGGTTATAGCCAATCCACTCCCTTCTCTTGAGGAATGGTTCGCATTCATCGGTCTGGAGCACCGCGTCGGTAACAATTCTTTCCACTGCTTTGTTATAAAGCGTGGCATTCCGGCAGGGAGAATACAGGCTGTAGAACGCTGCGTCAATCCAGTCGGAATATACATAATATGCCACAGAGTCCTTTTTGAGCCTGTCAAAAAGGACATCAATGGCTGCAATCGCATCTGCCTCGGGGGCTTTTACCGCCAATTCTGCAAAGTCTGCAAAACGGTCCTCCGAAAGGCGGATGTCATCTTCCAAAAGAGGGAATTGATCCCAATAACCGCGAACACCCTGTGCCCGGCATCCCGAAAGGAGTGCCAGGCACAAAAGTATCTTCACGGCATATCGCATAAGTATATACTACTTGTTTGTCTTGATTCTCATAAGGTAGCCGTAGCCGTTGCCTGCCTCTTCGTCAATAGAGGAGTTGGGGATATTGGAAAGTTCTTCCCATTTGCCGCCACCGTCGGTATAGAAACGGACACTAGTCTGGAATTCGTCGCCCATAGGCATGGGAATCGTGCTGGCATTGGCAAATTGGTTAAACAGAGCGCGATCTACTTGAATCTCATACTCATTGCCCGAACCTAACCCGGTAACCAACCCGACGCCCGCGTCGGCAAGTTTTACCCAACTGCCTATACGTTGGTTGAACTCTCCTTCAACATAAGGAGCAAATTGGCCGGCGGAAGCCAGTGAACCTTCGATAATCAAGTCATAGTGTTCCAGGAAATAGCTCGTATAGCCGGACTCAAACTCTCCGTCAGTGTTGAAATTAAGACGGATGGGGAGAGTCTCATTAGCATTGGATAGAAGTTCTTCAAGAGACTCTGCATCGTATTTGATGTAGTAGAATACAAAGTCTGCATCTGCGTAGCAGCGGACTTCTTTCACTGCATCCCAGGGAGCGTCGGGATCGCTCACACTCTTGGTGAAGGTGCCGGTTTCCAGCGCACCCCAGTCTGCGAAGTCACCGTCTATTTTGATGGCACTTCCGGAAGGTGTCGGAGGAACGACTTCCTTGGCTGTTACGGTTACATTGATGGTCTTTTCTGCGGCGGAGAATCCTTCTACAGCAGCAACCTTAAGGGTAACGGTGGTGGTGCCGGCCTTTATTCCGGTAACATCGCCGGCAGCTGATACAACCGCGATGGATGCATCGGCAGAAGCGTAGGTAATGGATGCTGTGGAATTGGTGCTGGCAGAGATTTTTGCAGTTGCGCCTTCTTCTACAGTAACGTCATTAGCGGTGATGGTTGCGGCAACGGGTTCCTTCTTGCAGGAAACGAGACCCATCATAGCGATAATTGACAGGAATGCTAATACTTTTTTCATTGTACTGATGATATTGATGGTTATTGGATTTCAAACAATTTGTTCCAGCCTGTCGCCGCATCAAAGACATTCTCGTTGGCGAGGGCTATGCTGTATTCCGGCCGGCCGGCAAGCATCGGGTCTTCAAGGGCGAGGTATATGCTGCCCTTTGCCGACGGCAGAATGAAGTCGGTTTCAACAGAGTGATGGCCCCTCTGCCAAGCGCGGGGGTCCGAACCGAGGGGGAACCGGGCTGTGTCGCCGTTGTCTGAGACAAAGATTATCTCGGCATTTCTGGGATTCATCGGGGCCGCGAAGCCTGCGTTTTCCAGATTGATTAAAAGGTGTGCGGGTTTACCCGCCTCGAATACACTGGACAGGGTTGCATCTTTAAGAACCAGACGGTATCCAAGACGGTTGGTGATTTCGTCCATACACCCCGATTTTTTCCATCGGTCCAGCACGGAGCCGTTGTAACCGCTGTTGAGGTAGGTCCAGTGGTAGTCTTCCATATCCTTTAGACTGGCAGAGCAGGTGCAGTATTGACTCACACCGCAGGTCTCGCCGCCCATAATCATATAGCGGGTTTCTACCTTCCAGAATTCACGGTCGTCATCTTCGTTGTCAAAGGTGCCGTAGTCGTCTGCCGATGCTCCGAAACAGTCGTTGTGCCCGCAAAGGCGGGACAGGGCACTTCCGTTGTGAGCTGTTTGGGCCGACAGGGTGTCCTTGAGTGAGAGATTGTACATCCGCATCTTGAACTGGGGGGTGCGAAGGGCAATCTGACGGCTTGCGGGCAGCGCGTCCAGCAGCGCCTCGGTCAGGCGACGTCGAGGCTCATAATCCTTGTTGGAAGAGGGCTGGAAGTTGAAGTTGTCGGTGTAATACCACTCGCCCCAGACGCCCACGAAGCCGGCCTGGAGCACGAATATTACGTCTGCGTTTTTCTGTAAGATGGGTTTCAGCTGCTCTACGTGGCGCAGAACCACATCTACAGCAGGATCCCAGGGCTTGTTGCCTTCGGAGTTCTGATATGCAAAGCGAAGAACGCATTTTATGCCGGCTTCCCGCAGGGCGTCCATAGATTTCTGGACCATATTCAGATAGGCCTGCGAAATGTCCCCTTTCATAAAACTGTTAAGGTAGAAGCCGATGTACATAAGGGTGATTCCCTCTTCGCGGAGGGCCCTGGCTTTGCTGGCGGAGATGGCAGCAGAAGCCTTGAATATATCCACAGCGCCGCCGTAGAATCCCCTTTCGGGGTTTACCACGGGTTTGGTGGCCTCATTAAACACGTTAGTGATGGAAGCAGTCACCTCAGGCTGCTCAGGCTGCTCCGGCTGTTCCGGTTGCTCAGGCTGTTCCTGCTCTTGACCGTCCGGACCGTTATCCGGCCCGGTAGCGTCGCCGCAAGCGGCCCAGAGCATTGCAGATAAAACAAACGCAAGGAAACGGAGCGCTTTCATATGCAGAAGCTAAAGGCTAAATGTGTAAACTGTATTGAAGCCTGTCTCTTCCTGCCAGGTGTTTTCGTTAGCCAGGCGGATAGAGAACAACGGGTTGTTATGCAGCGTCTCGCAAGGGTCGGGGAGATTCATTGACAGGGTGTATTCTCCCGACAGCCCAGAAGGCAGTGTTATTGTCTGGTCAATTTCGATTGTCTCGTCCGGCATCCAGAAGCGGGGGTCGGAGTCAATCGTGTATGTCTTTATGATGCCGCCATCCTGTGATGTGAGGACAAATTCGGCATCACGCGGATTCATTGCAGAAGCGAATCCGTCATTGTGTATCTTAAGTACGATACGGAACGGCTCACCGGCCTTGGGCTCTTTGGTGAACTGTCCCTCTTGAAGAACGAACCGGTATCCCAGGCGTTTCTGGATCTCCTCCATACAGCCTTCGTCTCTCCAACGGCTGAGTACGCTCTGATGGTAACCGCTGTTAAGATATGTGAAGTGCTGGGCTGCCAGGTCCTTGATGGCACCTCTGTACTTTTCGGTGCCGTTGCAATGGCAATATTGAGTCAGTTCGCATGACTCTCCTCCCATGATGGTATATTTGGTTTCGGCCTCCCAGTACTGACGGTCCTTTGTGCCGACAAAGGTTCCCACGTCGTTGGCGCTGGAAAGGTAGCAGTCGTTGTGGCCGCCAAGGCGCGCCTTGGCTGTGTGCTGGTGGGCCTCTGCCCTGGTAAGGGTGTCTTCCAGAGCGTAGTCAAACATCCTCATTTTGTAAGAAGGGGTCCGCAACTCAATCTGACGGTCGGCCGGGACTGCCTCAAGAAGGGCGTTTATAAGGTCCCTGCGGGCAGAGAGGGCCCCGAAGTGATCGGTATAATACCACTCGCCCCAACTGCCGATAAAGCCGGCCTGGACCACCATGATGACGTCGTAATACTCCTGGATGAGTGGTCTCAGTTGAGCCACGTGTCTGGAGACCTGTTCGACAGATGCATCCCAAGGCTTGTCGCTGGCATCAAAACCATTGGAATAGGCAAAACGGAGGATGCATTTCATTCCACCGTTGCGCAGCGACTGGAATTTCTTACGGATTGTTTCCAGATAGTCCTCGGCAATATCTGTCTCTACATAATTCGTGAGATAGAATTCCAGCAGAAAAAGAGAGCGGCCTTGTTTCCGGATAGCATTTATGCTGGCCTCGCTTATTATCGTACCATTTGCCGAGTGAGTTTCAATGGTGCTGTAAAAACCTCTTTCCGGATTGGGAAAATTTTCTTCGGATGCCGTGTATGTTACCGTTTCCAGCCCGTTATCGGGTGTTGGTCCGGGTTCGGGATTGCATGAAGCCGCCATAATTGACGGTATCGCAGCAAGGAGAAGGATTCTGCTGATTCTTTTCACGGTGTTGTTTTTTTTAAAACCATAGGCAGTTCCGTAATGGAATCTGCCTATGGTTAAATGAACAATAAAGATTATTTCTGAGTAGTAACCTGCAGGGAGTTTACAACGCCGGAAGCATTTTCCTCGCTGGGTGCTGCGTTGGGGATAACACCAACTGACTCCCAGTTCTGCTGGATATCGAAACCGATGGAGAATACGTCAGCAACGGGGAAACCAACGTCCTTGAGCATAGAGCGGTCGAGCTTGAACTCGTATTTGCCCTCTACGCCGGCACCTTCGCCAAGACCGGAACCGTCTTCAATAAGGTTGACGCCGCTCCAGCCCCAACCATTGGTGTTGGGTTCAGCAACCCAATCCTGTACCAGAGGGTCGTAGCTTTGAAGAATGCCCTCTGCACCGTCATAAATCCAGCCTTCGAGAAGGACTTCGGAGCATGCATCAAGGAATTCGTCGCCATAACCACCGGTCGAAGTCTTGCCATCGGTGTTGATGTAGCAGTGGAACGGAGTTGCATCTGCGGTACCGTCAACATATTCGGGATCCCACTCAAAGTATACGTAGATAAAGTTGGGGTCTGCATATACCTTGCATTGAGTAAGTGCGGGGTGAGTAGCCTCTGGGTCGCCATAGCTCTTTGAGAATGAGCCTGCGGGCAGTGCTGCCCAGTCTTCGAACTTACCGTCGATTTCGATGGCGCCGCCCTGGGGTTCGGGTTCAACAGCCTTTGCAGTTACAGTTACCTTGATGCTCTTTTCAGCAGCGGTGAAACCTTTGACAGCTGCAACTTTGAGGGTAACGGTAGTGTTGCCGGCCTTTACACCGGTAACTTCACCTGTTGCAGAAACGGTAGCGACAGCTGCGTCTGCAGAAGCGTAAGTTATAGCTGCGGTAGAGTTGGTTCTGGCATTGATCTTTACGGATGCGCCTTCTTCCACAGTTACATCACTGGCAGTAATGGTGGCAACTTCGTCCTTTTTGCAGGAAACGAGGCTGACCATTGCGAATACTGCCAATACAGTCAGAATTTTTTTCATAATGATTTGATTTGATAATTGGTTAATAATTGGGTGTATAATAGTTTAAAAAATATCGGAGATTATCGTGGATTCTGTTCTATTCCGGCGGAATTGATTTCATCCTGAGAGATGAGCATCGCAATCCTCAGGTCATCGGGCTGGATAATCTCCCAGGTGTGATAACCGATATAGCGGCGGTCCATGGCGAGCTTGTTGCGGAATACATCGAAATAGCGGTGACCTTCGAAGCAGAGCTCCATACGGCGCTCGTCCAGCACGACGTCCAGCACGCTGTTATAGCCGAATGCGGAGTAGTTGTCCATTGCGGGAATGCCTGCGCGGCTGCGGATAGTATTGACGTCAGCCAACGCCTTGTCCGACTGCCCCAGATGTGCATAGGCCTCTGCACGGTTCAGTACTACTTCGCCCCAGCGGAGGAATACGGGAGAGGTCATCATAGGATTACCACCCTGTCCGCAGAACTTGGTGTTATAGTAGCGCATATAGAAACCGCCGTTGTCTACACGGCCGATGGCTGCCTTGTAACGGGCATCGGCATCGGACTGTCTCTCGGCGTATCTTTCGCCGGTATCGGGGTCGGTCTTCTTGCCGGGAGTTGCGTGAGTGGGGCCGGGACGTACCCAGACGCGCTTCACGCCGTCAATCTCTTTGCCGGGGAAGTTGGGATCGGACTTCTCTACATAATAGATGGTGTCGCGACCGTTGTGCAGGATTTCACGCTTGGCAACGTGATTGTAAATTTCGAAGGTGGGAACCTTCTTGCCGCTGTGAGGCGGATACTCTTCCTCTCCGTTTTGCGGGCCCTGAGACTGGAAATGTACGCTTCCGTCAGGGTTGGCAACCGCAGCGATGGCAACTGCACCGGTGCAGTAGTCACCTGCGCCGCCGGGAACGGGGTAAACCACGGACAGAGTGCCTTTCATGGCCGCCTGCATCTCGTCGTAATTCTTCTGAGGCTTATACTCTTCATCTTCTTCCATCTCCTTGGCAGGCCTGGGGTCGATCATTCGGAAGTATGCCTTGAAACGCTTGTCCTCGGGATAGCGACGGAACAGATCGATCAGGTCTTCACGCCAGTAGTGCTCTCCCCAGCCGATGGTACCTTTTTCCAACTGGGCTTTGATGTACATGGAGGCGATGGAAGCCTCGCCGTGATCTACAGCCCATTCGTGGGTGTCCTTAAGATGGACGCACCAAATGGTTTCGGGATGATCGAAGGTGTGGGTGGGATAGTCGGCATAGTCATAGCCTGCGAGAGCTGAAGGATTGGTTTTCAGCAATTCGTTGCATTCGTTGATGCAAAGCTGGTCTTCACCCATAAAGAGATATACGCGGGCCAAAAGGGCTGCGGCTGCGTGCCATGATGCATAGCCTTTGTCGTTGCCCCTTATGAGCGTGCCTTCCTTGTCCTTAGCCATGCATTCCTTGGCTGTCTTGAGGTCCTTTACAATCTGGTCATAGACTTGGAATACAGTCGCACGGGATGTGCTGTACTTATCCGAATCTTCAAGACGAAGAGGAACACCCATGTGAGAAGCGTCCGGAGTGTAATTGTACGGCATGGCAAAAAGTGTAACCATCTGAAAATGGCAAAAGGCGCGGAAGAAGTAGTTCTCACCCATAAGGTGGGTATTCATATCAGACGCCTCTGCATTCTTGAGGATGTTGATGTCTCCGTTTGCCGTATCGATAATCTTGTATGCCATCCACCAGGTATAGTAGATGTTCTTTGCAGTGTTGTCGTCGGTGTAGCGGTAGGGGTTGATGAACGGGTCTTCGGTAATACCGGACACCGTAACGTTGTCCCCGCGGAGCTCATTGATTTGGAAAATGTGGCGGACATAGTAGTTTCCGCTTTCGCCGCCGTCCTGTCCTTTATAGGCAATTCTGTCCTGGAATAGAGTGTAGATACCGTTTGTCGTATAGAGAGATGCCTTTGGACTATTGGAGAGATCCTCTGCGGTCAGTGCGTCGGAACGGTAAAGATCCATTTCGCAGGATACCAGTGCCAATGCGGCAAGTGCAAGTAAAAATATCTTTTTCATAGTGCAGTCTCTGTTAGAAAGTGATGTCAATACCGAACACCGCCGTCATGGGGATGGGATAGTTCTGGGTGTACATGCCGGCGTGGTGGTAGGTGTCGCCATCCAGGCGAACCTCCGGATCCATGCCGGAGAAACGGGTGAGAGTCAGGAGATTGTCTGCCGATAGATATACGCGGGCGTCGGCCATTTTGATCTTCTGGAGGAAGCTCTGGGGAAGGTTGTATCCCAGAGTGACATTTCTCAGACGGAAGAAACTGCCGTCTTCGAGGAAGCGGGATGATGTGTTCTGGGAACCATCCTTGCGGCCGCTGATGGGCTTGGGATGGGTTGCATTGTCACCGGGGTTCTGCCAGCGGCTCCAGCCCAGACCATTGTCTATGGACATCAGGTTCATTCCGGTAAAGGCACCGTCGTGGTCCATGCTTTCACGGGTCTTGTTGTAAATCTTGTTGCCTACCACAAAGTTGCCGTTTGCACTCAAGGTGAAGCCTTTCCAGCGCAGACCGGTGTTGAGACCGCCGCTGAACCAGGGAGAAGCGGAACCTACGATGGTGCTTTTAGCGGTTTCCCATTTGCCTACGTAGTCATCGTCGGGGTTGCCGGTGATGATGGGTTTGCCGTTCTCGTCAAAATTCTTGTACCAGCGGGAAGTACCGTCTTCGGGATTTACACCCGCCCACATGGGCATATACCAGGAGTAAACATCGTGATTCTCGCTGATGAGCTGGTTGACATCACCGCGCTTCATTACGATATCCTGATGATCGGGAAGATCCAAAACGGTGTTCTTGTTGAAGCCCATGTTGAAGCCAACTGTCCATACAAAATTCTTGTTGCTGATGATTGCACCGTCAACTGCCAGCTCGACACCCATATTGCGAACCTTGCCGACATTGTCCATAACGGCATAGAAACCTGTGGACGGGGGCATGGGGGACTGGAGCAGGAGCTTGCTGTTGATTGTGTGGTAGAGGTCCAGTGTTACGTTCCAGTTGTTCCTGAAGGTTGCATCAACACCGACGCTGGCCATGTAGGCCTCCTCCCAACTGAGGTAGGGGTTGCCCATGCGGTCAAGGGTGTATGCACCGTCACCGCTTTCGCTGGGTGAGTAGGTCTCCTGATACTGGAAGTTGGGGATATTGTCGTTACCGGTCTTACCATAACCTGCACGGAGTTTCAGGAAGGAAATGGTAGGATTGTTCTCCAGGAAACTTTCGCGGGAAATAATCCAGGCCGCGGAAGCGCCGGGGAAGAATCCGCCACGGTTCTCAGGTCCGAACTTGGAGCTTTCGTCGTAACGGACGGAAGCGGTAAAAATGTATTTACTCAAGTAAGAATACTGGGCTTGAGCAAGTACGGCCCATGCACGGGTCATGTAGTCGTAGCCTTCCGGATTATTGGGAACGTCGACGTTGTTGAGGGCGCGCTTGCCCTGCATAATGCTTGTTCCGGATGCACCCAGATAACGGGAATAGCCTTCGCCGTATTCCCAACCTACGGTACCGTTGAGGTCGTGGCTTCCGAAAGTTTTATGGAGTTTAGCCAAATTGGTGGTACCCCAGCCGTTGCCTTCGGAATTGGTGTTTGACAGGCTGCCGCCGATGTTGGCTCCTTCCAGAGTTCGGGGATCCACATATTCCTCCCAGAAGGAGTTGGAAGAGTCGTAGCGGTTCATGGAAACGAGGGTCAGCCAGTCGGTGGCATTCCATACCAGCTGGAAGTCTCCGGTGAGGTTTTCGCCCCAGCCCTTGCCGTAGTTGTACTGCTCCTCGTAGAGGATGTTGGCAGGGTTCTGGGTCCACCAGATGTCACCGTTGTCGGGACGGATGCTGCCGCCGTTGAATACATAATTGTTGGTGTAAACACCGTCGACCATCTCATAGGGGATATCCCAGGGCATGGTATAGTAAGACTGCTCTACCAGACGATAGGACTGTTCGGTGCGGTCGTGCGATTTGGCATAACTCAGTCGCATTGTCATAGTCAGTCGGTCGGTGAGGGGAGCCGACAGGTTCATACGGGCGGAGGTCTTGCGGAAATAGGTGTTTATCGCAGTACCGAGTTCGTTGTAGTGGTCGGCACTTACAAAGTAATTAACCTTGCCGGCCTTGCCAGAAACGGATGCGTAGTAGTCCTGCACGACGCCTGTCTTGAAGCAGTTGCCCAGCCAGTCGAAGTCCTGAGTGAGCAGGGACTCGGGATAACTGCTTGCAAACTTTGATGCATCTAGCATTGAGCGGGTGAATTCGTAGAGTTGTGAGGAATTCATGGGGTGGAAACGACCGTAGAGGGCACGTTTTACACCGCCGCTGGCCTTGAACTCTATGGAGGTCTTGTCCTGCTGGCCGCTCTTGGTGGTGACCACTATGACACCGCCGGAAGCGGCGGCACCGTAGAGAGCGGTGGCCGATGCGTCCTTGAGGACGGTGATGGTCTCGATATCATTAGGGTTGAAGCTGCCGCCGGCAATACCGTCGACAACGTACAGAGGGCCTGCGCCTGCAGTGATGGAACCTGTACCGCGGATGCGGATGTCGGCGTTCTCACCGGGACGGCCGGAACCGTTCATCGCAACCACGCCGGCAACCTTACCCTGCAGCATGTTGCCGACATCGGGTGTGCTGACGTCGCGGAGCTTTTCGCCGCTCATAGAAACCACGGCACTGGAAAGCTCGGCCTTTTTCTGTGAAGTGTAACCCAGCACGACAACTTCGTCGAGAAGCAGGTTGTCGGGTTGCAGATTGATGTCGATATTGGCACGGTCGCCAACCTCCTGGGTAACGGACTTGTATCCGATGCTGGAGAAGGTCAGGATTGCGGTAGCAGGGGCTGAGATGACATAGTTTCCGTCATAGTCGGTAACTGTTCCGCCACCTGTAGAAGATACTACTCCGGCGCCTATTACAGGCTCGCCGGAAGATGCGTCAAGCACCTTTCCGCTGACCTGATGCGTCTGAGCGAACATCTGTGACGAAATTGCCAGCAGTGCCAGCGCTATCGTCAGAATACGGATGGATTTTAGTTTCATCTGATTACTATATATAAATGAATAATTTCTGAAAATCTAACTGATTTTATAACAGGTCGTTGAGTCCGATCAGGTTGAAGGCCCTGAAGTATTTGTCCATGTCGCGCTCTATGCGTGAGAGGACCACGCCTTCGGCGTCGATGCCGCAGCGGCCAAGATTATCGTAGAGGAAACCGCGGGCTGCCAGGGTGCGGGGCTGCTGCCAGATGTAGCGGCAGCAGGTGGCCACGATCCAGTCCTGACGGTCGGGGGTGAGTTCGCAGAGGTCTTTGCCAAGTTCATCTTCGTGCAGCCATTTCTCCCAGCGGTGGGAGTCGTGAACCTCTGCCAGAAGGGTGTCGCGCATATTGGAAAGCACGGCTACCTTTCCCTCCTTCTCGAGTCGTTTCTCCACCTCTTCCAGTTCGCACAGTGCGCGGTACTCGCCCATTGTGAACTCAGGGCCTACGTTTGCGGCGCCCATGCCGCAGATAGGGTACTCCTCGGGGTTGGCTACATCATCGGTGTAGTGACCTTTGATGTAGCTTCCCAGAGGACGGACTTTTGCCGTCAGCCGTTTGGCCACTTCACCATCGAAGATGGTAGTGTCCAAGTCGGTACCAACCTTTCCGACTATGAAACACGGCCAGACGTCGGCAAGTCCTTTACCAACCAACCCTGATTTCAAATCTTTTATGAAAGTATCGAAAGTTGTTTCGTCTGCAAGTCCGCCGTGGACCTCTTCCGTGCCTACTTCGTAGGATATGGGGGCGATGCCCTTCTCCTTGCGGAAACGCTCCACGTGGTCTATGAGTTCCACCGTGCGGGCTGCCACCAGATGGATGTCAATGATTTCTCCCTTGGGGACGTTGATATCTACGGTGGGGTCCACGTGAATCAGGTCATATCCTGCCAGGACAGCCGCCTCAAAGGACTTCTTGACGCCGTTCAAGGCGTCTTCGGTGCTCCATTTCTCTGTGCGCTGCTTGTCCTTGAGCCAGGGACCGCCGTGGTCGATGGCAATGATTACGGGACCGGTAAAGTTGATCCTTTCGGTCTCGAAGCGCACCAGGCGGGTGAACGCCTCCTGCGTCATCCCGGTGTAGCCGCCGTCACAGTCTACCTGGTTGAGGGTGGCTGCAAAATAGATGGGGGCGTTGTTGCGCTTTGCAGCCTGCAGGCTGGCGCGGATCACGGTGGGGGAATTGGGGCAGGCCGCGAATATTGTGCGGGGGATGCCCGTCTCCTTCTGGAGCTGGTCTATTCTCTGAAGCAGTTTTTCTGTCTTGCGCATATACCTATATTTAAATATATAAAGTTACACCCTCTACCACGCGGGAGATATTGCCCGATACGGAAGGGGAGTCGGGATTCAGACCCGAATTGATCGATTTGAACATACCCAGCATCTGGGCGACGAATACATAAGCTACGCAGCCGTAGCAGGCGGGAACGTCGGAACTGAAACCGAGCTCCACGCAGAGGTCGGCTTTAACGCCGGGGTTCTTGGTGCAAACCACCACGCTGGCCTTGACGTTGTTGTTGGCCTGGATTTGTTTGATCAGGTCCAACTCGTAACGGCGGATCTTTTCTATGGGGGAGATGAGGTAAACCATCAATGATTCGGGATTTACCAGCGCCTTGGGACCATGACGGAATCCGAGGAAAGAATCAAAGGCGCACATCACCGCACCGTCGGTGAGCTCCTGCAGTTTGAGGCGGGATTCTTCTGCTACGCCCTGAAGAGGGCCGCTGCCCAGGAAGATGGCGCGCTTGAAATCGCGGTGGGTCAGCTGTTCTATGTCACTCTCATATTTCTCCATGGCGGCCTTTACGGAAGCTGCCACGGTGGCGATCCACTCGCGGTCCTTCTCCAACTTGTCGATATTGGCAATCATGGAGCAGGAGAGGAGCATCGTGGAGTAGCTGCTTGTCATGGCCAGCGAGAGGTCGTTGGTCTCGGGCGGAAGCAGCACGCAGAGGATGTTGTCGCCTTTGCGCTTTGCCAGCTCTCCTTCTGCATTGCAGGTGATGAATATATGTGCGGTACGGCCGGCGGTGGCTTCGGTTGCCTTAACGGCGCCGATGCTCTCCGGGCTGTTGCCGCTGCGGGCAAACGATATCAGAAGCACCTTGCTGTCCTGGTTGAAGTAGAATTCAGGAGCGGTGAGGATGTCGGTGGTGGCAATGGCCCGGGCGCCCCGGAAAGTGGTGTCGAACAGCGCGGGTTCCAGTGCGTCGCCGATGTAGGCGGAGGTGCCCGCACCGGTCATGATGATTTCGAAACCCTCCGAAACATATTTATCTACGAACGCCTTGATTTCGCTTTTGTGCTGAATCAGCGTTTCACAAGCACGCAGCCACATTTCCGGCTGCTGCTTAATCTCTTTGTAAGTGTAATAATTTAGTGACATTCAATAGTATGTTTTGTTCCGTACAAAAATAGGAAAAAAGCTTACAAAGTTTCGATTGAAATCGCAAAAAACATTTCGCTTTGTTTCGCTTAATTGCGGTACTAAACGTTAACAGTCTCTACTTTCACATTCATCGATTTGAGCTGGTTCCTCATATTGGTGGGGAAGCTGCTGTCGGTAATCACCGTGTCGAGCTTGTCGACGGAGGCGATGAAGGCCAGCGCGCGCTTGCCGACCTTGCTGGAATCGAACACAGCGATGACCTCCGCGGCGCGCGAAATCATCACCTGGTTGGTGCTGGCTTCCTCTACGTTCGGGGTGGAAAGACCGGCCTCCACGCTGAAACTGTCGACGCCCAGGAAGAGCTTGTCGCAGTAGAACAGCTTGAGGTTGGATTCTGCCAGAGGACCTACCACAGAGAGGCTTGTCTCGCGCATGAGTCCGCCCAGCATCATTACCTTGAAGCGGCGGTACTTGACAGCTTCCAGCATGGCGTTCACAGAAGTGGTTACGATGGTCAAGTTGCTGAAATTATGTAAGTTGCGTACTACTTCCAGGGCGGTGGTGCCGGAATCCACCAGAATTGTGTCGCCGTCTTTGATATGGGCGGCGGCGGCTTTGCCGATAGCCTGCTTCTCGCGGGAGTTTACCATCTGCTTGAAGCTGAAATTATGTTCGTCGGGCTCGGTCTGGGTAGTGCTGCTCTCCATCAGGGCTCCTCCATGGACGCGGATCAGAAGCTTGCGGTCCTGGAGAATCCGCAGGTCTTTGCGGATGGTTACCTCCGAAACTCCGAATTCGTCTTTGAGTTGGGAAACAGTCACCGTGGAATCTTCGCGGAGTTTCTGTAGAATGGCGGAGCGGCGGCCCTGTGCGGTGTCGTATATTTTCATAGTGTTTCGGTTTTATGCAAATATAATAATATTTCGATATGAAACAAAACGAAATGACAATTCTTTTGAAAAAAAGATTATATTTGTACCGGAGAGAAAATTTCGAAACACAATGAAAAAGTATGATATCGCAGCCATAGGCGAGCTGAACGTGGATATTATCCTCAACGGAATAGAATCGGAACCCGAAATAGGCAAAGAAAAGTTTGCCCAGGATATGATTGTCACCCTGGGTAGTTCCACCGCGATTTTCGCGGCAAATGCCGCCTCGCTGGGCAGCAAAGTGTGCTTTGTGGGTATGATAGGGCGCGATTCGTTCGGCTCACTGGTGCGTACCAGCCTGAATGCGCGCGGGGTGGATACCTCCTATCTTGTAGAGGGTGACGTGCCCACCGGCGCTTCCATCTGCATGAGCTACGGAGAGGACCGTGCAGTGCTCACCTACCAGGGTTCCATGGACGTGATGGGGCTGGATGATATGGATCTTTCGGTTTTCGACCAAACGAAACATATCCATCTGAGTTCGATATTCATGCAGAGCGGCGTGCTCCGCGATTTGGAAAAGATTCTGGACCTGGCTGCGGCAAAAGGTGTGACCGTTTCTCTGGACACTCAGTGGGACCCCGTGGAGAAATGGGCTTTCGATTACAAGAAGCTTCTCCCCAAAATCACGGTATTCATGCCCAACGAGAAGGAATTGCAGGAGCTGACCGGCAAGCACGACCTTGAGAGCGCCATCGCGGAGGTTGCCCCCTATCTGGGCAGTGCCATGATGCTCAAGTGCGGCAGCAAGGGGTCGATACTGATAAAGAAAGACGGCACCCGCTCCGTAATGCCCGCATTCCTCAACAAGGATGTGGTGGATGCCATCGGAGCGGGCGACAGTTGCAACTCCGGTTTCGTGAGCGCCTTTGTCAAGGGGCTTCCGCTGGAGGAGTGCCAGCGTACCGGCAACCTGACCGGAGCCGTGAATACCACCGCCGCCGGCGGCACCGGCGCCTTTGCATCGCTGGAGGCCGTCCGAAAGGTGTGCCGCGAGCGTTTCGGACAAGAAATTAAACTGTAATATGAAAAGGATACTCGCCATAGCCGCTTCGCTGCTGCTAATTGCCGGCTGCGCTCCCAAACCCGCCGACTGCCTGCTTCTGGGCAAAAAGGTCGTCAAAGGGGTCAGCGTCGTCGTAACGGAAGAAACTCCGGAGGGCTTTGACGGCCTCGCCGTGCGTACCGTAGCATTCGTAAACGAAAGTGACGCTCCTGTCAAGGTAGATGCAATGGAGACCTCCAGGATCGAGGTCAATGGCAAGGATATCTGGTCTTTCCAGCCCACTTCCAGCGGCGAACGCAAGGACTGGGCATTGCCCGTGGGTCGTGGTTTCTACCAGCGCAACTATTTGGGTATGAACGGTTCCGACTACGGCGGCGGCATCCCCATGGTGTGCCTTTGGACTCCGGAAGTCAATCTCAGTGCGGGCCTGGCAGAGCCGGTGATGCGGCTGGTGTCAATGCCGGTAAGGCGTCGCGGCAACCGCGCAGAGGCCTGCATCCGCCGCGACTTTGAAGAGCCGGTTGTGCTTCAACCGGGCGATACCCTCAAATCTTACAGCCAGTTCATTCTCAGCAGCAAGGGCGACTTCTTCAACCCGCTGCGTGAGTTCACCCGCTATATGCAGGCGGCGTTTCATTTCGAAATGCCCGTTTCGCCCGATGCCGCTTACGAGCCTGTCTGGTGCGCCTGGGGCTACGAACGTACCTTTACTGTAGATGAGGTCATCGGCACCCTGCCCAAGGTGGTGGAACTCGGCTTCAAGTGGGTGGACGTGGACGACGGCTATCAGGTTTGCGAAGGCGACTGGGAGGCCAACGACCGCATCGGTGAGGACGGTATGCGCCGCATGACCGACGCCATACACGACGCGGGTCTGATGGCCAAGCTCTGGTGGGCGCCCATGTGCGCCGATCCCGGCAGCAAGCTTGCAACCGAGCATCCGGAACTGCTGCTGGTACAAAAAGACGGTAAGCATGAGGACATCAGCTGGTGGGACAGCTGGTACCTGTCTCCCATAAACAAGGGGACCATGGATTATACACTGAATCTGGTGGACCGCTTTATGAATGAGTGGGGCTTTGACGGATTCAAGCTGGACGGCCAGTACCTGAACCTTTGCGAGCCCGACTACAATCCCGCCAGCGAACTCGCGTACCCGGAAGAGGCTTGCGAGCGTTATCCCGAATTCCTCAAGGGTGTAAAGGAACACGTAGATGCCATCAATCCGGAAGCAGTGGTGCAGCTCTGTCCCTGCGGTTGCGCGATGAATTTCTACCTGCTGCCCTATTTCAACCAGGCGGTGGCTTCCGACCCGTCCTCCAGCGCTCAGATCCGTATGAAGCGCAAGGCCTACGCCGCAATGTGCCCCGGCCTGGCATACTATGCCGACCACGTGGAGCTCAGTGACGGCGGCCTCGATTTCCCCTCTCAGGTAGGTGTGGGCGGCGTTATCGGCACCAAATTCACATGGCCCAAGGCCAATCCAGACGCCACCGAGTGCGGCGGCAGCCTGCTTACCGAAGAGAAGGAGAACCTGCTGCGCAAGTGGGTCCCCATCTACACGGACAAGATGCTCTCCACCGGCAGCTATCTCAACTTGTACGACTTCGGTTTTGACAAGCCCGAGGCGCACGTGATAGAGAAGGAGGGGGTTATGTACTACGCCTTCTATGCTCCCGAATGGAACGGGGAGCCGATTACCCTTCGCGGTCTGCAGGAGCGTCCGTACAAGGTTACAGAATACGCGTCTGACGACCTGCGCACCTACGAGGTGCAGGGTCCCGACCCCGTCATCAACCCGGTCTTCAAAGGCAACTATCTTATAGAAGTCAAATAATTACACCCACCCTATATGAAAACAAATAAACTACTGTTATTGCTGCTGGTTCTTCCCCTGCTGACTTTTTGCAACGGAAAAGTGAATTATGAACCCGACGATGAAACTTCATACGAGGGTGCCGCACCGGAACTGAAAAATGGTGACGCGGTGCTGGCAACCAATCCCAATGTGGAAAAGTTCCTCGCAGAGGTAAACTATCCCGACAAAGACTATTCCTTTACAGAGGTGCTGGATTACTACGGCGGTTTCAATGGCAAGCTCTACAATGAGCAGGGCCAGGAAGATCCTTCCGGAGTGGCTTTCAGCTGGACCAAGGAACCCGACAGTGATATTCCCCCGTCCTACAGTATCCGCTGGAATCAGGCGGCTTTGAAAGCCGGTGCGCTGACATTGCATCTGGAGGACAAGTATTCCTGGAAGGCTGACATTCCGGTGCCGGAGGGGCAATGCTTCATAAACATATCCAATCTGGTTCCCAACGATAACTATACTTACAAGGTGGCTTCCGCCAAAGGCAAAATCATTAAGGAAGGTGGTTTTACCACTACCGGACGGCTCCATCAAGTTCATTTCCAGGGAGATGGCAAGGGTGTGCGCAACGTGCGTGACCTTGGCGGCTGGAAGACCATAGACGGCAAGATGGTAAAATACCGCAAGCTTTACCGTGGAGGCCGTTTGAACGATCCTTGGGAGGAAATGCTCAACGAAGAGGGTAAGAAAGAGGTACTTATAGAAGGTATCGGTGCCCAGCTGGACCTTCGCGGCAAGTCGGATGTAATGACTGTGCCTGCAGTTGAGGGACTTGACCACTGCGCTCCCAGTATAGAAGAAGGCGGCAAGACAATGCTTGTCAGGGACGCCGCTAAAACCAAAGAGTGCTTTGAGTTTATAGTGAACAGCCTCCGGGCAGACAAGCCGGTGTATTTCCACTGCTCCCTTGGACGTGACCGTACAGGAACACTGGATATCCTTTTGCTTGGTCTGCTGGGTGTCAAGGAAGGTGACATTGGCAAGGCATACGAGGTTACATACTTCGCCCCTGTCGGCTACAGTGTTTCCTCCTCTGAAAAGGGCAGTAACCCGCAGCCCGTCTTCAAGAATACCCGCAAAGAATGGGTTTACAGCGATGTTGTTCCCTATCTGTGGGTTAGGGCAGGCGTAGGCGGATCTTTCGCCGACGGTGCAGAGAAATACCTGCTGAACGTGGCAAAAGTTTCTCAAAAGGATATTGACGACTTTAGAAATATGATGCTGGAATAAAAAACTATACCTGATATGAAAAAGATAAATGCAATACTGGCCGTTGTCGCGCTGTTTGCGCTGACCGTTTCCTGCCAGAAGGCAGCTGACCCCTACGGCTACACCATCAAGAACAACCAGATAGTTTATAACACTCCGGAGCGTCCTGCAGACCAGCAGAGCATGCTGGGCTTTGCCGCAGAACCCATAGAGAACGTCCGCGTGGGTGTCGTGGGCCTTGGCGACCGCGGTACCGGCGCCATCTGGCGTATGCCTTACCAGGAGTTTGCAACAGTGGTGGCTCTCTGCGACCTCTATCCCGACAGGGTAGAGCGTGCACAGAAGGTCCTGGAAGACCTTGGCGCAGCCCGCGCGCTGTATGAGTACAGCGGTGAAGAGGGCTACAAACAGCTTTGCGAGAATGAAGATATTGACCTCGTTTATCTGGCAGTGCCCTGGCAGTTGCACACCCCCATCGCAGTCTATGCAATGGAGCACGGCAAGCACGTTGCAATAGAGGTTCCCGCAGCCACCAGCATCAAGGAGTGCTGGGACCTGGTGAACACATCGGAGCGCACCCGTAAGCACTGCATGATGCTCGAGAATTGCTGCTACGACTTCTTTGAGCTCAACTGCCTGAACATGATCCAGAAAGGTCTCTTTGGCGAGATCGTTCACGTTGAGGGCTCATATTGCCACAACCTGGATCCCTACTGGGACAACTATCAGGGCGACTGGCGCATGATTTACAACCGCGCTCACCACGGCGACGTATATCCCACCCACGGCATCGGCCCTATCTGCCAGGATCTTAACATCCACCGCGGCGACAAGATGGACGTGCTGGTGGCTATGGATTCCGACGCATTCGCGGGTCAGGCTACCGCCGACAAGCGCTATGGCGAAGGTGCATACCAGTACGCCAACGGCGACCACACCACAACCACCATCCGCACCCGCAAGGGCAAGACCATATTGGTAGAGCACGACGTGGTGACTCCGCGTCCCTACAGCCGCATGTATCAGGTGGTCGGCACCAAGGGCTTCGCCAACAAGTACCCTAACGAGGGCCTGGCACTCGGCACAGAGAATCTGGGCGAAGTTGCCTACGACAATCTTGATGCAGAGCAGTACATGGGCGAGGCTGAGCGCGACGCCATTATGGAGCAATACAAGCACCCCATCATTGCCGATCTGGAAGAGGTTGCCCGCAAGGTGGGAGGTCACGGCGGAATGGACTTTATTATGGACTACCGCTTGTTCTACTGCCTGCACTACGGCCTTCCCCTGGACCAGGACGTATACGATGCAGCCGAGTGGAGTTCTCTGGTAGAACTCACCGAGGTGTCCATCAACCACGGCTCTATGCCCGTCGTTATGCCCGATTTCACCCGCGGTGAGTGGGACAAAGTCGACGGCCTGACTTTCGCCAACGCGGAGTAACAGCAGACGTCATGCCCGGCGAGTAGTGTCGTCATGCCCGGCCTGACCGGGCATCTGATTGCCGGTCAAGCCGGCAATGACGAAAGAAGAGGGTGAATGGTCACCCTCTTCTTTTCTATTTGCTGAGTTCTGCGAACCGCGTCAGGGCAACTATGCTCTGCCAGGTGCAGTTGGCCCAGATGTCGTTGTGATTCTCGGGATCTTCGTTGTACATCACGGTGGGGATGCGGCCGTTCTCCTGCTGCACCCTAACCAGGCTGTCTACCAGCGTCTTGGCCTTTGCCAGCGCGAGCAAATCGCCCGTGTGTTCATAGATTCTCATCCAGGCCATTGCAACGCCGGCGGTGCTGTGGTCCACCGGTACCTGGAATACGAACTGCTCATAGACAAAGGGGATTACCTCCTGCACGCTCTCTTCTCCGAAGGCTACGTCCAGCGGCGACCCCCAGAGGGTGAACTGGTCCTCTGTAAACCGGGCCATCTCAAAGCAGGCATCGATCTCCTTCTGTGAAGGTTTGGGTTTGGCCAGCAGATAGTCTATGCAATCTACCGCTACGCAGTTGGTAAGGTCCTGGAACGGCTCGTGGCCCTCTACATACACATCCTCAAACTGGCCGTTGAAATTGAAGGTGGCGATTGGATTCTCCCAGAGCCATGCCTCCGAGCGGGCCACCATATCCTCGAATCCCTTGACCTTATACTGATCTTTGAGGCGCTGCGCCAGCTGCAGAATTGTGGTGGGCATGCACGGCGCGGGAATGGTTGGTTCGCCGGTGAAATAGTTGACCTTCATCGGCCAGAACCCGTCTTCGCCCTGCAAGGTGCGGTAGGTCTCGGCAATATGGCAGGCGAAATCGAAATACTGTTTGTCTTTGGTGATGTCGTAGAGGTCCAGCAGCGCCTTGGCGGCACATACAGCCTCCACGAACATGGTGGTTTCCTGGTTGCGGTCCAGCACTCCGGAGAGGCTTTCCGACCCGGGGCCCCTGAAATAGGTAGGCGGGAAGTATGCCAGCGGCTCGCCGGCCGGCCGTGAGTATTTCATCAGCGCTGCGGCGGCGTTGCGGGCAATGGCCAGCGCCTCGTCCTTAAGCTCCTTGTTGCGCGTTGCCAGGAAGCACTCGCACTGGATGGTAGCGCTCCAGATCTTGCAGGCGTAGCTGTTGAAACGATAGGAGAGATCTGGCTCGCCGCTGCCCAGCCAAAGCTGGCCGATGGGGCTGCGGTGGATATACTCGGCAGCCTTCAGCGCCGCACCTGCATAATCGTCGGAAACAGCCTCGTAAGGACCGATGAAGGGCATGTCGCGCCGGAAATTGCGCGTCTGCGGCTCACCTACCGGCTCTCGGTCGGCATCGATTGCCTGCACGCTCAGGGAGATGTCGCCGTAGGGAAGCTGGTTCCAGATGGGCGACAGCGCCCCGCGCGGGGTGTCGCTGGTAAATATAAGGGTGGTGTTGCCGCCGGTTGCCGAATAGACATAGGCGGCGGCGCCGTCGACGTCGTCAAAATCGAATGCCGGGGCGTAGGTGAATTTGAAGGCGTATTTATTCCAGAATGGTACCTCGCCGCGAACGCCGGGATGCACCGGCTGCAGGTATTCTTCGGCTGCCTGCTGATTCAGGGCGTCGTAGTCCAGGAAGGGGAGGCCGGCCTGCTTTTGCGCGCAAGAAGCGAGCATCAGCAGTAAGGCGGTTATGATCAGGGTTCTTTTCATAGTGGTTTATCTCGGGTTAAGGATGCCGTCCAGGCGGATAAGTTTCTGTATGCTGATGTAGGTGCAGTTGACCCAATGCTCCGTGATGTCGACCGTAGCGTCCTGATAGAGACTGGTGGGGATGCATCCGCATTCGGGGTCCTGTATCTTTACCAGGCTGTCCATCAGTGCCTTGGCCTTGGCCAGCGCCAGCGGGTCGCGGGTAATCTCGTAGATGTGCATCCAGGCATTGGCCACACCTGCACCGCTGTCGTCTATGGGGCACTGGAAGGAGTACTGCTCAAAGACGAAGGGGGTGGAGAAGTCGTCGCCCGCGTCACCCTCGGCATCTTCCTTGAGCGACGAATGCCAGCGGGTGAACTGGTCCTCGGCAAACCTTGCCATCTCTATGCAGGCAGAAATCTCCTTCTTGGAAGGATGCGGCTTGCTCAGGAAATAATCGATGCAGTCCACTGCGACGCAGTTGGTCAGATTCTGATATGCCGCCTTGTCGGCTACGTTCACATCCTCGAACTGCCCGTTGAAGTTGAAATTGGCGATGGTATTTTCCCAGAGCCACGCTTCGGTACGGGATATCATCTTCTCGAAGCCTTTCACGCCGTAGCAGTCCATCAGGCGCTGTGCCAGCTGCAATATTTTGACGGGCATGCAACGGGCCGTTGTTATCGGCTCGCCGGTGTGCCAGTTGACCTTGACGGGCCAGGAGCCGTCCTCTGCCTGCAGGTTGCGGTAGGTCTCGGCAATATGCAGGGCGTGGTCGAAATACTTCTTTTCTCCCGTGGTGTCGTAGAGATTCAGCAGCGCCTCTGCAGCCAGGCAGGCATCCACGAACATCGTGTAGTCGCGGTTGCGGTCTATTACCCGCTGGATGTACCAGATCAGCTGCTCGTTCTCGCGGCCGAAATAGGTCGGCGGAAAATAGGGCAGGGGGCCGTCGGCGGGTTGTGAAAGCTCAATCAGGCGATCGGCGGCGGTGCGGGCCACCTTGAGCGCTTCGTCGCGGTATTCGGGCTTCTCGTTTGCCAGGAAGCACTCCAACTTGATGGTGCCGCCCCATATCTTGTTGGGATAGCAGTTCAGATTGTAGCGCATATCGGGCAGGATGGTGTCCTTTAGCCAGCCTTGGGCAACGGGACTGCGATGGAGGAACTCAGCCGCCTTTACGGCCGCCTCGCGGTAGTTTCTCGGTGCCGGATCGTACGGGCCGTGGAAGGGATTGTCGCGTTCAAAACTACGGCTGGCCGGTTCGCCAACCGGATTGCCGCTGGCATCATAGCCCTGAACAGTCAGGTTGACCTTGCCCACGGGGATATCGTTCCATATTTCGGAAAGGGCAGCGCGGGGACTTTCGTCGGTAAAGGTCCATGTGACGCCGTCAGACTCTGCGGTATAAACATAGCACACGGCTCCCTCGACATCGTCAAAGTCGAACACGGGGGCGTAGATGAACTTGAAAGAATAGCCGTTCCAGAAGGGAACTTCGCCGCGGATGCCGGGGTGTACCGGCTTCAGATATTCAGCGGCTGCCTGGGCATTGAGCTGCTCGTAGTCGAACTCGGGAACGGATGCCTTTGGGGTGCATGCGACAAGGGCGCAAATAATTGCGCCCCCAATTGCTGAAAACAGTGTCTTGACCATTACTGAGCGGCGCTCATCAATTTGAAAATGTTGCTCAGTGCATTGCCGGAAGCGGTAACCGCATCGGTCTCGGCAATCTTGGCAACTTCTGCTTCGGTAACGTCACCTGCGCGGGTGAGCAGCGATGCCAGGGATGACAGGTCCACGTTGTTGGCCAGGTTGGCCAGGATGCTTGTGATTGTAGAACTGTTGGTCTCGCTGATCTGGTTGTTGGAACCCGTTACCAGACCGGAAGCAAAATCGGCCAGTTTGGAATTGCTCAGTTTGCCTTTCAGATTCTGGATGCTGTTGGCAACGGTAGCCAGGTTAATCAGGTTGCTGAGGTTTGTGAAGTCCAGAGAACCATCCTTGAGGTACTGGGCCAGAAGTTGTGTCAGTGCGCTGCCGGTAGTTGAGCCGGCTGCGGAAGAGTTGTCTGTAGTTGCAGCGGTGCCGCCCAGAAGGCCGCATGAGGTAGTCATGACTGCCACAAGAGTGAGAGCAGCAATTGCAGATATAATCTTTTTCATTGTCTTGTTTGATAGTTATTTGGTTACAGATTATTTCTCTATGTATTCGAACTCGCGCAGCACGATTGCCTCCGGCACTCCGTTGGTGATGGTCACGCAGCGGGTCCAGTCGCCTTTATCGTTGTATTCATACGCTTTGTCCTGCATATAGGTGTTGCCGTCGTCGGGCTCTTTCCAGTATTTGTAGGCGATCCAGTTGCCGTGGTCGTCATACTCCCAGGTGTAGAAGCCGGTGCCGGTGGCATCGGTATTCTCGATCCTGCTGACCTTGCCGTCCGGGGTGTATTCGTACTTCTTGCCGAAAGCGCGTCTGACCTCTGCTGTTTCATCATATTCTATGCCAGAGTGTTCCGTGATGTTTCCGGTGTTCTGGTCGTAGACCCTGGTGCCCAGTTCCACAACTGAGTCGGTGCGGGTCGATTTGTAATCTATCTGCACCTTGTTGTCCTCCAGCGGAGTGGTTTCGCTCTCTACAGACTTGGTCTCTGTCACGGTCTTCTCCTTCCTGGTGCCGGTGCGCTCTATCTCCTTTTTCTCGAAGAATTTGTCGGGAAGGATTATGGTTTCGGAAACCCTAATCACGGCGCCGTTCTTGTCGCGGGTGAATTTGGCCACCTTGGGCTTCATGGGCGGCTGAATCATCATCACCTTCTTCAGCTGGCCGTATGCGTGGTTCTCATACGCGTAGGCTGCAATAATGTAGGTTTTGCCGTCCGGGTGGCTCCATATCTCCAGCAGCGGATTGCCGTAGCTGTCCAGATATTCGGTCTTGTTGGGATACAGGTCGTTCTCGTCAAAAGGCTCGCCGCACTCGTCGGGATTCTCCGCAGAAGGGTGGAAACTGGTGGTGCGGATAACCTTCGCGGTCCCCTTGGGCTGCTCGAACTCCTTGATGTTAACGCCGTTGCAGCCGGCAATAAATGCCAGGGCGGCGGCGCACACCAATATATTCCTGAAAAGTTTCATATCGGTTTATTCTTCGTCTTTCTTGACCTCGGGCAGCTCCAGGCCGTAGCCCTTGCGCTTGTCTTCGATCTTAAGCATAAAGGTAAATATAAATGCCAAAACGCCAAAGGAAGAGAATATCAACATAGGTGCAAGATAGCCGTTGGTTTTGTCCAGAACCACGCCGATGAGCAGCGGAACCAGACAGAGGCCGATGTTCTGAACCCAGAAGATAAGGCAGTAGGCGCTGCCCAGCACTTTCTCGTCTATGATCTTGGGCACCGACGGCCAAAGAGCCGCAGGCACCAGCGAGAAGGAGACGCCCAGAATAAGGATCAGTGTTACTGCCAGCCACTTGAAAGGGAACGCCGGCAGCAGCAGCGCAAAGCTCAGGTGGCAGGCCACCATAATGAGCGAGCCGATGAGCAGCATGCTGGCAGCCTTGCCCTTGAACGATATGAATCCGCCCAGGAACGGGGTGAGAATCATCGCCAGGATGGGGAAGAAGCTGAACAGGTGGGAGGCGGTGCCGGCGTCAATGTGCAGCGTCTGCTCCAGATAGTTGGGAGCGTAACGCTGGAACGGGAAGATGGCGCTGTAGTAGAGTACGCACATCAGGGCCACGATCCAGAACATCTTGCTGGAGAATATCTGCTTGAGGTCGCTTACGTGGAATTCCTCGTCGGCGCTCTTCTCTTCCGACATCAGGCCGGCGGCAATCAGCTGCCTGTCAAACTTGCGGTCCATGAATGTGAAGACCACGAAGAAGATGAGGCCGATGATAAGCAGGGCGGTGCAGAAGGCCAGCGGCGCAACCACGCTTCCGAACTTGTTGTAAATCAGCGGAGAGATCCACATCACCGCAAACACGCCCAAGCGGGCGATGGCCATCTCCACGCCCATGGCCAGGGACATCTCCTTGCCCTTGAACCACTTGGCGATGGCCTTGGACACGGTGGTGCCGGCCATCTCGCAGCCGCAGCCGAATATCATGAAACCCAGCGATGCCATCTTGGCGCTGCCAGGCAGTGCGGTCCACCAGCTGTTGAGCCACTCGCAGAAAGCGGTGCCCTGGAACCAGTCGCTGATGCCGACGAATTTGATGCAGGCGCCAATCACCATCAGCGAAGCCGACAGCACGCCGGTGTGCCTTACTCCCATCTTGTCCAGGATGATACCGGCCAGTATCAGGAAGCCGCAGACGTTAAGGATGAACTCGCTGGCGGCGTAGGTGCCGAAGGTGGTGCTGCTCCAGCCCCTTTCGGCCTCTATCATACTCTTTAGCGGGGACATCACGTCCACGAACATGTAGGCAAAAAACATCATCGAGGCAATGAGGATCAATGCCCCCCAGCGTGCCCACGCATTGTCGTTCAGCAATCTAAAAATCTTCTGTGACATATTTTAACTGTTTTGCAAAAAATCAACGTTACTATCGCCCTTCGGGCTCAAAGTTTCCTCTGGTAGTTTCATTCAATATTAATCAACTTCATGAATTTTTCCATGCCCTTGGTGGCCACGTCGGTGATCTGCATGAAGTTCTCCGCACGCACGAATACCGGCTTGGGGTCGATCAGGTAGATGGGGATGCCGGGCTTTGCATATTGCACAAGGCCGGCAGCAGGGTAGACCTGCAGCGAAGTGCCAACTATCAGCATTATGTCGGCCTGGGAGGCGATCCGGGCGGCGGTATCGAACTTGGGCACCGCCTCTCCGAACCAGACGATATTGGGGCGCAGCTGCACGCCGCGCTCATCGCAGTCGCCCAGGTTCACCGGCTTGTAGCCGACGTCAATCGTATGGCAGTCCTGCTCGCAGTCCTCCGGCCGCACTTGGGTGGACTCGCCGTGGAGGTGTATCACCTTTGTGCTGCCGCCCTGCTCGTGCAGGTTGTCTATATTCTGTGTAACCACGGTCACGTCAAAGTCCTTCTCCAGCTCCGCAATCAGCTTGTGGGCCTTGTTGGGCTTCTTGGTGGCCAGTTCTCCGCGCCGCTGGTTGTAAAACTCAAGCACCAGCGCCCGGTTGCGCCACCACCCCTCAATGGTGGCCACATCCTCTACGTTGTAGTTCTCCCACAGGCCGTTGCTGTCACGGAAGGTGCTTATGCCGCTCTCGGCGCTTACTCCGGCGCCGGTCAAAACCACCAGTTTTTTCATTTGAAGTATCTTTCGTTAAGCCAGTTTTCGAACATCGGGTCAATCACGGAGGCCTTGTCGTCGGCATCAAAGGTAACAATCTCCTTTTTGAAGAGGGCCTCTTTCAGGCGGAAGACGTTGGCGCTGCTGTTGAGCCGGTATTTCTTGAGTATCTCAGCCGAACTGAATTTCTGCGCGCCGTCGCACACCGCCTTCAGAAAGTTGATCTGGTTGGCGGTCAGATTGCCGACGGTGTATCTGTAGGCCGATTCGTTGTCGTTATAATAACTCTCCACGGCCCCTTTGAGTATCCTCTTGTTGATGTATCCCGGCGCCTGGGAGTCGCACATCGCAGCCAGACGGTTGATGACCTTGGGATAGCCGCCCGCTGTCTTGTATATGGCCTCGGCGGTCTCCATCTCCAGGTCCTTGCCGGAGAGCAGAAAACCGTTCCTCAAATAAGTGATGCAGTCGCTCTTGGGCAGCGGCCCCAGCGGGATGTTGCAGTTTATCTTATAGAAGAATTTTTTCTTTTCGAATATTTCCTTCATCTTGTTCAACTGCTCGCCGGTAACGATGTAGGCCACGTCCTTGTGGCCGACCATCTCCTTTTCCATCATCTTGAGGATCTTCTCGCCACCCTCCATTTCCAGAATGTTCTGGAATTCCTTGAACCATACCACAAAGTTGAGGTCGGTGACGCTGGAGAGCAGGTTCGGCAGGTTGATGGCAATGGAGAGGCTGACGTTGTCAAAGTCCATCCTGATTGGCAGCAGGGCGTCTTTGTTGTAGTCGTCGACATATTTCCTGAATGCATCGACATACAGTTTAGCCAAAGCATCGCCGCCGGTGATGTTGAAAAGGTCCAGGGTGATGACGGTGGTGGGGTAGTTCTGCTCTTTGAGCAGCTCCAGCGCCTTGTTCACGAGTATGCTCTTGCCGAATCCGGGAGCGGCATACAGCGTGGTGAATTTCTTCTCTTTTATCTGCTCCGCCAGCTGCGATGTTTCGGCCGGACGGAATATCAATTTATCCCTGTGTGCGGGGTGCTGACTGTCGAAGTATGATACCATGCTTTTCTAAATAACAGGAGTGTTACAAATGTATATAGAATTATTTTGCAATTCAAATAATTATCGTATCTTTGCACTCCCTTATGGGTTTATAGACAGTCGATAAGCTATTGACAAAGAGGTAATTAGTTAGAATTACCCGCTTACGGCTAATAATTTTTTAAAATTATTTTATGTACGCAATCGTTGATATTGCAGGACAGCAGTTCAAGGTAGAGAAGGGCAGCAAGATTTTCGTGAACCGCCTCGCAGCCGAGGTTGATTCCAACGTAAGTTTTGACAAGGTCCTCCTCGTAGACAATGACGGTTCTGTCCAGGTCGGTTCACCTTACGTGTCCGGTGCTACTGTCAAGGCTACCGTAATGGAGCATTGCAAAGCTGACAAGGTTATCGTTTTCCACAAGATCCGCCGCAAAGGCATGGCCAAGAAGAACGGTCACCGTCAGTATCTTACTAAACTTCAAATAGACGAAATCGCTTAAAACTAAAGATTATGGCTCACAAAAAAGGTGTCGGTAGTTCCAAGAACGGCCGTGAATCGGAAAGCAAACGCTTGGGCGTTAAGTTGTTTGGTGGTCAGGTAGCCAAGGCTGGCAACATCCTGGTCCGTCAGAGAGGCACTGTACACAATCCCGGCGAAAACGTCGGAATGGGCCGTGACCATACTCTTTATGCGTTGGTCGATGGCACAGTGGCATTCAAGAAAACCCGCGAGAACAAATCTTACGTATCTGTAATTCCCGCAGCTCCCGCTGAGGCAGAGGCGTAACCCCCCGCAGGTTATTGACCTTACGAAATTTGAACGACTCCATTTGGGGTCGTTTATTTTTTTGTCCGTCATGGCCGACCTGATCGGCCATCTTTACAGGGAGACCATCAGGAGTTCGTGGGCGATTTTGTGCAGGCCGCGTTCAATTTTCTTGGCCTGGCTGTCCGATATATACGTGTCACCGCTTTTGTAGTGTCTCATCAGACTGGGAGATATGCCGACGCGTTCCGCAAACTTTGTTGCATTCAGAAAGTCAAACGCGTTGAAAAGGGAAGAGATGTCGTATTTGTACACGAATGTCAAATCGCGCAGCTCAGCCGGCAATTCACGACCCTGCTCCCGATAGAGTTCCAAAAGATCTTCATACCCGGCCAGCATCTCTTCTTTGGCCTCTTTTACAGTAGCCCCGCTACCGTGAAGCACCGTCTTTAGATTGTCCGTAAACACGGAGTATCCCTCTCCGTCCTTCTCAATAATTGCCAATGCTTTCATACTATCCGTCTACTTGTTTTAGTAATCGTTTCTGAATTCCGGGACGCATTTCTGAGTCCCAATGTCGCTCAATCTCCAGGAAATCATCCCTTCCTTTCTTCGAATAGATGTCGTGTCTGCTTCCATGTCGGACAAAACGCCATCCTTTCTTACGCGCGTGTCTCTCAAATTCTCTCCACGTCATACCCGTTTCAATTACAAATGTAGCACATATTTGTGATATAGCAAATCTTTGTCGTTTGCTGCGCACAAAGATGAGGAAACAAGACACCCAAAATGGAAAATGTCAGAAAATCTGGTGAGAAATATCTGTTTTTAAAAACGTCCGCTCGGTGCAGATGCCTGCGCTTGCAATGCTTTCCGGGCAAAAATCTGCCCCTGAAAGCATTCAAGCTCCGGGCGATATCTGCCCCTTTGCTCCATGCACCCCGGCCCCCAAAACCGCCCTACGCGTCCAATAAGGAGATAGCAACCCCTGGCGCAATCGCCCCTGCCGACCCTCCTAAAGCCCTTGGCGCCTCCACCGCCCGTCGGGACGGCTCGTGTCGAAACAGGGAGGTGGCGGTTTTTTGGGGGCGAGCTGACGTGTGAGTAAGAATTATACCCACTTCTTTACTATAATTGCTCGCAGAACGGAAAGAATTATTCGTTATATTTGTAAGTTAAGCAAGAACTATTTAAAAACATTGTAATATGGCCAAGAAAAACACGGCTGACGTCGGATTTGAAAAGCAAATCTGGAACGCGGCAGATGTCTTAAGAGGCAGTATGGATGCGTCTGAGTACAAACACGTAGTACTCGGGCTCATCTTCCTCAAATATATCTCCGATCGCTTCGAACAGCGCTACGAAGAGCTGGTCGATGAAGGCTACGGCATGGAAGAGGATAAAGATGAGTACACCAGCTACAATATCTTCTGGGTTCCTGCCAAAGCCAGATGGGAAACGATATCTGCTGCAGCTCATACTCCCGAGATAGGACTTGTCATCGATGAGGCGATGCGAATGATCGAGAACGAGAACCTCAAACTCAAAGGCATCCTCCCCAAGAACTTTGCCCGCCCGGAGCTGGACAAGCAGCGCTTGGGTGATGTGGTGGATCTCTTCACCAACATCAATATGAAGGAGCACGGCGACAGCAAAGATATCCTTGGTCGAACCTATGAGTACTGCCTCTCGCAGTTTGCCTCTCAAGAAGGTAAAAACGCCGGCGAATTCTACACCCCTTCTTGCATAGTCCGCACCCTAGTAGAAGTTCTGAAGCCCTACCACGGTCGTGTATTCGACCCGGCATGTGGCTCTGGCGGCATGTTTGTACAGTCCGCAAAATTCATCGAGCGCCACCAGGGAAGAATAGCCGACATTTCAGTCTATGGCCAGGAGAGCAACCCTACTACCTGGAAGATGGCTCAGATGAACCTGGCCATTCGCGGTATCGACGCCGACCTTGGCAAGTTCAATGCTGACTCTTTCATGAATGACCAGCATCCCACCCTGAAGGCAGACTTCGTGATGGCCAATCCACCGTTCAATATGAGCGACTGGGGCGCTGAT